>MDTB01026310.1_pt1 | contig 26400 bp, 28 predicted proteins | sample 811161 | NCBI WGS metagenome assembly MDTB01 (sample SAMN05326650, study PRJNA326480) | marine metagenome | isolation source: seawater | place: Mediterranean Sea | collected 2009 | reverse complement strand
TCCTAGTCCATCCACAATAGCATAGCGCTGCAAAAACAGTGTTTTTGACATTTCTTGAGTCGAGAAACGACTGGGATCTGCTCCCAAAATTTCAGCAGCATTCTCCCATACTTTGCTGCCATTTAAGTATTGATCGATGTCTTTGTAGACTAATACAAAAGCGTGGGTTGGGGCATCTTCATCAAAATCAACAAAGCCAGCGTCCAATCGTTTGTGGAAGGACCATCCAACGAGATTCCCTTTGTCAACAGCATCTTGAACTACTTTATACCAATAGTTCATTTCTAGATTTTCAAATTCCTGCATGTTTTCTACAGGCACATGGCGGTAATGAATTTCAAAAATGCCTTGTGCATAGGAGCTAAGGCTACCCAACAGTAATACGAATAAAAGTATTTTTTTCATCATTTATGGTTTATGGTTATTCCCCTAAGATAATACTATTTTGTTTTTTTTAACTTACTTGAATTCTACGTCAAACCCTTGGAGGCATCCAAATCAAAAACAATTTTTTTTCTTTTTGTAAATTAGAGCAACCATAAATACAATTCGAATGAAAAAACTACTCTTAATTTGTCTTCTGCTTTTTATTGCAAGCCCAGCTATTGGACAGACCAAACTGTATGACAGTGTGTTTATCAATGCCAAAGACCCTGTTGCCTATGATGAATTTATCAAAGAACACTATGCTAAAATTCATAAGGAACGGGTCAAGCGTGGCTATCTTCTTCAATGGGATGTGTGGAAAGTAGTAGACACCCCACAAGAAGATTTCACCCACATGGTCACCTATATTTACGATATTGAAAAATATCCCAACCAAGGAACCAAAGCCTATGAAATGGTGGGGATGTCACAACACCAGTGGCTTACTATCCAAGAAAAAGTTAACAGTATTCGCGATCGCATCGGACAAGCCAAATGGAGCGATCTTGGCAATGGAATGGTTCGTAAAAAAGGAATGGATTATTTGCCCAATATCATGGTTCTGAATATGATTCACGCCAAAGAAGGAAGTTGGGGAACCTATGAAAAGGAAGAACTCAAGCGTACCGCCAAAATCCCAGCCAATTCCGCACGAGTCGGTTGGAGTTTTCATCGTCGCATTGGTGAGTATGGAGACGACATTCTTTTTACACACCTCACTATTGACTGGTTTGATTCCTATAAGTCCTACTTGCAAAATTGGTACTTTGAAGCCCAAGATCGTCAAGAGAATGACTTTGACTGGAACGAACTTCGCCAGTTGAAAAAAATGGTCGTACTAGAGAAATTCATCAGCTCCACTGACTAGAAAAACAGCTTGTAAAACCCTTCAAAACCGGAGGGTTTTTTTTATTCCATATAGCCGGGGTGAATTCCTTCTCCATCGATATACGTTCCCACAGACCCAACCATTACCTGATCTTTGGTCAGGTCCATGTACTCACGAAGAGAATAGGTAGCATTGATCCCAGTGCAATGGGCACCCACGAAATACGTCACTCCAAACTCTTTTAACTTGCTGGCTGTCCAGCGCAACTTTTCATCCGATAGTTTAAGCAAGTGAAATCCCCCTAGGATTTTGTAGATGGGGCGCCCAGGTAAAATGGAGCGAATATAGGTAAGTGTGTTCACCAAGCCAGCGTGGCCGCAACCGCTTATCAATACAATTCCTTTTTCGGTGTCAAAAAATAACGATTGATCCTCGGGGATGGTGTCCTCAATTCGATCTCCATTGGGGGCTATGAGTTTACCCAAGCGACTCCAGTTCTTTTCATCGTACACTCTTGGAATTGGTCCCGTTGTGTATACGCCGGGGATGATTTCACTGACCTTATTATGATTGACAAAACGAACCCCCAAAGCCTCCAAACGCTTCTTATTTTGAAGCAGGTAGTGTGCTTCGCCCTGCTCATTGGGTCGGGGATAGAATATCCCTTCTCCCACATGGGCTTGCCCAAAAGAAGTGGGATAGGTCTTCTTCAATGTGAGCAACCCTCGGGTGTGATCGGCATGGTTGTGGCTTAAATACACATGGGGGATACCGTTCAAGTCTAGGTCCATCTGCTGCGCGTTTTGCCAAACCGTATTCTCTCGAGAACCCGTATCAAACAACAACCGTTGACCATCTACTTCCACTAGGGCAGAAAAACCCCACTCTCCTAAATAAAAATCAGAGAGCATCGTGGAAAGCACCGTGATTTTAAAATTATCTACTGACTGAGTTGGCTGTGCCCAAAGAAAAAAGAATGCTCCAAGAAGATAGAATATATAGAAAGTACGCATTAGTTGAGTTTTAAAAGGTGAAGCTATAAGCAACGAAACCTTAGAACCCTCTGGAGGTTCGTGCATTTATAATTTGTCAAACACTTGTTTGATATAAATGGACAAAAACTATCACCAAGATTTTTTTGAAATCAGCATTAAGACCAACGACATCATAGTTTTTGCCCAAGAATACCTATCTATTCTGATTCTTTGGGTCGCGTTGTCAAAATAAACTAATTTTTTGCGTTCCCATTTCACGTTTAACAACTTTTTCATAAAGTTAAACGTTTTTATTAATTTTTACAAATTTTCCTACAAGTGTTTAACTTTTTTATTTCCAATAAAAAACTCCACCGTTCTGGAGGAGTTTCTAATTGTCTTTTGGTACCGCTTTTTCATCTTAGGGTTTAGCAAATTGAACCATGCTCGATATTTTTCCCTCCAGGTTGAAATAATAAATTTCCATTAGGTCTTTATCCCAGACCTTCCCTTTTTTGGAAACTCGCTTTTCGTGACCGTACACAATCACTCCAGAGGCAGCATCAGTATTGCTTATTTTGATAGGAACAATAGAAATCAAATCCCACTGCACGGACTTTAAGGAAGAAAAAAAATTATTTAAATCTGCCTTTTTAAATTTCGCTTTTTTGCCTTGGTAATCATTGACTTCAAATTCATCGGCAAAGGCTTCCATCATCCCAGAAACATCCATCTTGTTGTAAGCTGCAACAAAGTCTTCAATAATTTGAGTCTCATTCCGATTGGAGAAAACAAAAGGACGCCCTCGATTGTCGTTTAACTTTCTTCCGTAAAACTTCCCGCCTGAGGCATAGCCAAAGTTGGCCGAATCAATCGCTTTCCATTGCCGAAAACGACGCACTTTTCCCTCCTCATTTAATACAAACTGTTCCATGAGATCCAATTTTTCGTAAGAACCGTTTTTGGCAATGCGTTCTTCTTTCGACCACGCCAAGACTTGTTTGAAGTCGCCGTCTTTTTGATGAAGAGGAATAACCTTATAGGGAGTCATCGTGATGCTTTCCATAGATTCCAGCCATTCACTCAAATCCTTTCTTGATTTTTCATCTACAAAGTCATCGGCATAATAAGAAAATAGCGTTTCCGTATCTTTTTCTGAATACGCTTTGGCCAAAGCTTGAAGCATCTCCGTTTCGGTGGGTGTACCGAAAGTGTAGGCTTTGCCATTGGCCTCTCCTTCTCCCAGCCAAACACCTCCACTACTGGTGCAACTGCTCAAAACAGTTAGGCATAGAACGGCCTTTGCAGCCACTCTATATACTCGTGTTCTTTTTTTCATCGGTTTATGGTTTTTATTGATTATACTCAAAGATAAAATTATCACAAAAAAATCCCATTGGTAAACAAACCATTTTACCTAAACTGATGCGGCTGGCTTCTTCTTTTTTTTGCTCTTCTTGATTTGTATCTTTCTTTGATGAAAAATCCGTTTACAGCCCATCCGCATCAGGTGGGGGAGAGCTATATCAAACACTTTGGGTTTGCCGCCAAGACGGGATTAAAATTAATTCTGTGGGGAGGGGTGGCATTGATTCACGGCGTATTTCCTTTTCTTTTCACCGCATATGTGTCTATCCGGATCAAAGAACTCTACCGCCAAATTACAGAACGCAACTAAACCTGTTTTGGTTCCATGGAAAGTGTGCTATCCTCATTCTCGATTCCCTATTCCTTGGGTGCGCTCCTCGTGGCCCTTCTGGGGATGTTTCTCCTCTTTGGTCCCTATGCTAGGTGGAAACAACAACAACTCCAAAAAAAGGACTCCGCCTATGCCCAAAGCAAAGGGTGGTCCTACGAACGATTGCAAGAAGAACGAAATAAAAAACGTTCTCGAACTATTTCTTCTCGACTACGAAAAATGATTTTGGAACGCGACAACCATCAATGCCAACAATGCGGAAGCCGTACTGATTTGACAATCGATCACATATTTCCATTTTCCAGAGGCGGAGGCAAAGAACCCAATAACCTTCAGCTGTTGTGCCATCGATGCAATGCGAAAAAATCAGATGCTATTCTTTAATTAGTGTCAACCAAGGTGTCCGTTCCCAAATACACCCCCTCTTTGTTGGTATACCAAGCTCGTGTTTTGGGGATCTTCATCCCTTGTAGTTCCTGCTCCTCTGCAAGTAGAATGTATTCACCATCGTTTTGGCTTTCGTCATGATAGAATTGGTAGTGTCGCAATTGATAGGTAGTGGTATCGAAATAGAAATACCATCGATCGTTCCCCACCTTGGGATCATAGTCAACCCGGAGGCGATAATACAAACCGCCCATCCATTCCACCTCAGCTACTTCGGGATGCAATTGAGTTCCTGGATCTTTAAGCTTCATGGGTAAGCCATAGAGATAGAGGTAATAATTCCGGAGCCAAGTTGTACGGTCGCAGTTTAGCCCAAATTTTTCGGCAAGGGCCGGAGAAGAAGGTGTTTCTCCATTGATGGAATACTGGCACTGACCGTTGTGCCATTTCGAAACAATCGTATTTCCATCCTGTCGAACTGTACTTTGGTAATTATTCTTGGGTAAGTCCAATTGAATTACTGAAGTTCGCAAGCTCGCATTGGGACACTGGGATTCGACGGTCAAATTACCTACAAAAGTGTGCCAGCGCCCTTGTGGATCGTGGTAGGCAATACTCTTTTCAAGAATCGCTTCTGCTTCCATCGGTTGTGAGAAAATAGAAAAAGTGACAAAGAAGATCAGTACTAAGAAGGTTATTTGTTTCATTCTTTTGGGTTTTCAATCACTCAAGAGGACTGAGAGATCACTAAATATAGGATTCTTTTTTGGGATTAGGTCAGCGTGCCGGGAAGTAGTACTTTTGCCAAAAGCTGAATTAAACAGCGCCACTATTAAATCAAAAGCAACATTCCACTTACAGCTCCGGTTTTGGGCAACCCCTTTTCTTGGGGCGCCGCATCACTGCTATTGTGATGGGTAATACTACTCTATGAGAAAACCAAATCGAAGAAGCAATTCTCCTTCCAAAAAGCGATCCCCTGCTCGAAGCAATAAGCCTTTTAATGATTCCAGACCTTCCCAAGGGAAGGGATCATTCCGATCCAAGCCCAACAGGAACAGCAGACGACCTAAATCGGGGGGTGGGGGAAGGTTTAAGAAACAAACCCTAGATCCCAATACGCTAATTAACAAAAGCCTGACCCAGACTGAACAAAAAGCAGTAGTCACCCGAACCTTTGCCTCCCTCCCGCTCCATCCAAAATTGCAAGCACGCCTGCAGAAAAAGAACTTTGTCAACACCACCGAGATTCAAGACAAGACTATTGAAATGATTCTTGAAGGGGAAAACATCATGGGTGTTGCCAATACGGGAACAGGAAAAACAGGGGCTTTTCTCATTCCTATCATTGAACGATTGCTCTACAATAGAAAGAACAACAAAAGCATTGTCTTAGTTCCCACACGCGAATTGGCCCAACAGGTAGAAGCAGAATTTAAAAGCTTGACCAAAGGCTTGCAACTTTATTCTCACTGCTTAATTGGAGGCACCAACATCAATAAGGATGTCACCAAACTTCGCCGTGAGGCCCAAATCATTATTGGTACCCCCGGCCGGGTCAATGATATGCTCAATCGAAGAGCCCTTAAGTTAATGGATACTGCCGTTTTGGTTTTGGACGAATTCGACACCATGCTCGATATGGGTTTCCAAAAAGAAGTACTTCGAATTGTCGATCAAATGCAACATCGCCAACAGACCATTCTTTTTTCTGCTACCCAATCTGAGAAACAGAACAGTATCATCCAAAGTCTAATGCCTCAGTATGAAAAAGTACGGGTTTCCCAAGGAGAGTCCAATACGGATAATATTTATCAAGACATTTTCCGGGTTGACAGTACGGAAGAAAAAAATGAAATTCTTCATGAATTACTGCAGCGAAAGCAATACAGCAAAGTACTTATATTCCTAGACACCAAACGCCAAGTCACGCGCCTCTTCAGGCAACTCAAAAAGAAGGATTTTCGTGTCGATGAAATCCATGGAGACAAATCACAAAACTACCGAAGTAAGGCCATTCAAAATTTCAAATCGGGAAAGATTCAAATCATGGTGGCCACCGATGTTGCCTCTCGCGGTATTGACATCGATAATATTTCTTTGGTAGTCAATTATCACATTCCAGGGTCTAGAGAGAGTTATGTCCACCGAATAGGGCGAACGGGTCGAGCTGGAAAAGAAGGCCATGCCATTACTTTTGTACAAAAAGGCCCCGCTTAAAATATTGACCCTTTTCCATTTTTTCCCCTTTAAGGATATTAGCTATTCTTAAATAATGGTATCTTTAATTTCAATCATAAACCAAATAATAAATGAAAAAAAATATCTTTTTGCTGCTATTAATGGGATGTATTGTCCTTCAGGCACAGGAAAAAATGACCATAGAATCGGCAACCTATTTGAATGGAATCACCGTTGCCAAAATTCCTCGATTTATCGAATTGCACAAAAAATTTACCGACATGTCCATGGGGCCCAATCGTAAAATAACGGGCGATTGGTTGTTTCGCCATTGGTATGGCGCGGGACACACTTTTGTTATCTATCAGCAATTCGAAAACATGCAAGATTATCATGCGGATGGTGATATTGCTGAGGAAAATATCCGCAATGCCATGAAGGCACTAGCAAAGAAAGAAAAAGACACAGTACTCGAAGAATGGAAAGAGTATCGTTCTTTTGCCGATGGCCATACCGATGAAATTCGAGGAGCCTACAGCAGCACCGGTTTTGAGACCGTTGAGAATGTCAACTTTGATGTCCCTTTTGTAATGACCGTGGGCAGATACAATTCCACTGGAAGCTGGGCCGAAATGGGCAATGCATTTTTTGATTGGAGTATAAAACCCTCCATTGAAAGTGGCAAATCAATTGCTGGAGGAGTCAGCTACCACTATATGGGTTCTGGCCCAGAAGTTGAAGTTTGGCTTTGCTACAACAGTTTGATTGATTTTGCCGAAGCGGTAAGCACAGCTTCCAATGATTCCAGTACTGCCAAAAGCAGAAAACAATTCTGGGACCTTGCAGAAGCACAGCACGAAGATCAAATCTACCTGCACATTGGTCATGTTGATCTTGAAAAATCAACCTTTGATCTAGCTGGAGCCGATCGGTAGTTCTCCCCTATAAACTGAAAAAAACCCTCCTATTCAGGAGGGTTTTTTATTGATTTATTCTCTGTATCGTAATCTATTGAACAACTTTGAGCTGTTCCCAAATCACTCGCAATCGGAAACCATCGGGGTCGTATTGACTCATCTTAGATCCTTTTGGAGGTGTCCAGTCCTGAACATCCAAGGCCTTCATGGCGTCCTCAAGGGTGGCAAAGCCGTCCCATGTCATTACGGTAGACTCATTTTGTCCCGCAGGATACATGCGGTAGCCCATGCCCCAATCTGTCATCCCAGCGTTGCCCGAGGCTATGTTCCGCTTGTGGTAGGGCATCCATATCTTTTGATTTTCGGAGATAAAGCCACTGAGGTTCTTGGGTCGTGCGTAGTTGAATATGTAGAATTTCCCATCCCCATTTAAGCTATTCAGAATTTTATAATTGTGAAGTTCATAAATTTCATAAGGAGACGCCGCATCAGAAGGGTTCACATTCCCGAGGGAGGAACCGTCCCAGCTGGGGTTGGCCATCTTTTCAATAGAAGGGAAGCCATTGACAAAAGCATAGTTCACATTGTTGTTACCAGCCGTCCCTACTTTTCTCATCAAAGCCCATAGGGATTGATCGCCTTTTTCAATACGAGATTTGGCGACCTCCGACCAATAGTCCATTTCTTTGCGTTCGAACTCAGCAACATCTTCTGGTGCTACCGATACATACATAATGTAGTAATACTGGGCTTGTATTGTACTCGCCAACAGTAATGCCAATAAAAAAATGATTTTTTTCATGAATTGTAATTTATGGTTTCTACGAATTTACAATTTTATTAATATATTTAGAATGAAACGTTTAAATTGAATCATGCAGCGCCCGAGTTTTAATTTTATTTTTATGGTGCTTGCGAGTGCATGGGCTTGGTCTCAAAGTGCTCCCTTTGTCAACTCCTTGGAGCAAGTACAGAGCCGATTGCCTGGTGTGCAAATCACTGCCGACCGCAGCCGAATCGATGCCCCACCGAAAGTATTGGTTCGAGGTTACAATACTTGGAACAACAACCAGCCACTCTATGTTATCGATGGAATGCAAACCCAAGACGCACAACTTTTCAATAGTTTGAATCCCGACGATATTCAATCGGTTACTGTGCTTAAAGATGGCAGTGCTGCCATATACGGGTCACGGGGATCCAATGGGGTTATCCTTGTTCGCACCAAAGAAGCGGCCTATCAAAGTCCGAAGAAGCGAGTCCAAAAAAAGAAAAAAAAGCGAGCTCAAAAAAAGAAGCAGTAGCCCCGTGGCGCCCCAGCCCGTTTGAAGCGCTGTAAACGGAAGCAGGGACTTTATTCACCGCTACGTAAAAGTGGCTGCAACGATGCAAAATAGTTCATAAAAAGACATTATAAAGCGTTAACCCTCTATAGAGAAGCGTTAGTCGCTTCAGGCCTATTATGGGAGCAGGCTCTCGTCTCGTTCTATCATCAAAATAGAGGACTGGGGCACAATATAAAATTTATCGCATTTGTATTGCACCTCGTATGAGCCGTTTTGAAGAAAAACGGCCAAGTCCCCCTCTTGAACTTGCAAGGGAAGGTAGTTGATCTTGTCTTTTTCGGGCTTCCATTCCTCTTCCACATCGAGGCTAGTTGGAATTGGGTAGCCGGGCCCCGACTTGACTACATAGCCATATTGTACTTTCTCCTTTTCTCGGATTCCGGGCGGTAAATAAAGTCCGCTTTCCGTCCGCTCTGATTCCTTTCTGGGCTTCACTAAGACGCGATCTCCAATCACGTGAATGTGGTTCAATTCTTCTTGTCCCATAAATCTTGATTTAGTCCCTATAAATATAATGGGACTTTTAAAAAATTAAGTATCTTGAATTCATTAACTATAAACCATTTATTGATGAAAAAATTATTTTTTCTCTTGCTTATGGGTCTCACTCTATCCCTACAAGCACAAGATCCAGAAATCTGGCAAACCTATCGTATGAAGGCAAAGCAAGGACAAAGCGACGCTTTTGAAAAAGCTGCTGCAAAAAAGAACAAGCTATTTAACAACACTCCGGAGAACGCCATCATTACCTATCAGGTAATGGACGGAAAAGACCAAGGCATGTATGAACGCATTGTGGGCTACAAAGATTGGGACTTTTACAACGACGAATCCAAAAACGAAAAGGAGTATGCCTATTGGGCCGAAAATGTGGCGCCTTTTGTTGAGGAATCAACCGGTTGGACCGTCTGGTTTCGTGCCAAAGAGGCTTGCCACAACTGGAACCCAGAAAGCAAGCCCGCCAAGCACTTGCGTCGAATGGTGCGCATCGTCAAGCCGGGGGGCGAAGCCGCCTTTTGGAATGTTCATTTTCGGATGAAGCAAGTCTATGAAAAATATGGATGGACGGGTGTCAAAGGACTCTTCCGTGTCGCTTCTGGTGGCAATACCAATATGTTTATCATTGTCTCTCCCTTCGATACTTTTGGAGAAGAATCCAAGTTTGAAAAAAGCGATAAGAATTTAGCAGCACTCTACAATGAAATGTTTGGGTACCAAGCATGGCAAACCGATCTCAAAGCCTATAACGAAGCTTTAGTGGACTGGGGGCGCAGCGAGGAACGCTTGACTTTGGTTAAGTCTATGAACTAACCCCTCCCTCTTTTTTATACCCAGATAAAACCCTCCTTTTGGAGGGTTTTTTTATTGTTAAGAAAGGTTAGGTGAGTAATACGTTGTTATTGCCAAGCCAAGCCAGCTGCTTTTAAGGTCTTAGGGTCGGGCAAACAATGCGTTCTATGCCGATGACGATGTTGGGTCTTAAATGTTAAAGCACCTTCACTAGATTCCAAATCGGTGTGGATTTCATTAGATAAAGATTTAAAGGGTGATAGCCATTTGTTGTTTTTAATGAAATTAATTTTAAAGAGCCCTCCACTACTAAAAGCATCCGTCGTTGGGACTGTTTCTTGGGCTACATAATACATAAAAGTCTCAGCAATATCCTCACTTATATTGGTTTCCGCATAGGTAGTCACAAATTCGGGTTCGATGAGCTCTTGTCCTTTATAGTAGGCCGTACTGAAAGAAGTAAATACAGCATCCGCTTCCATACAACCGTAGGCCTCATCATAAAAGGTCGTGCAGCTGCTACTGGTTGCGCTGGTGGTGGTCTCTGCTACTTGATTGGCTGTGTTTAGTGTCAATATATGCCCCAATTCATGAATCAGGGTGTTTCCAAATGATCCGTTTACGTTGTAGCTCATTGGGGTTTCCGATCTGAAGTCATTGTAGGCGTCATATAGATTCATATTCAATACCCATTCGTCTGTTCCCTTTTCAAACCCAATATTGTAGACCGATAAAACAGAGCCCAATCCGAAATTGCTTCGCTAATTTTTGGCTATATGGAACAAAAGTTGCTTCGAACTTCGGTGCAACAAATGCAATATAATATGATGAATACTTTCTTTGATTTGGGGGAGGCTTCATCGGACCGAGCGATCTCTGGCAATCATTTATTTTCATCCCAAACAGAAGCCTTTTTCATTCCCAAAACCATAAAAAAAGAGTTGAAGCTGTTGATGCATAAAAAAATAGAATCAAAACCGAGTGCACAAATATTGAAGCTGCAGCATCAACGTTTAAATACCATCTTGATTTGGTTCTTAACCTCAGAATCGAAAAGCAAGCTCTATTTAATACCTCTCGACCCCAATAGGCAATCGCTCCCAAATTGAAGAGACAATTATCGACATCTTCTCGGAAGTGGGGAGGGCAAAGGAGGCTCGTCCTAAGACAGCATTTCTCTCACCAAGGGTTTCACCTCATTGGCAATCCGTTCAAAAGAGCGCATCAATTGTTCGTGGGTGAGTCCAGCATTGTCCATTTGAAAAGTAAAGCGAGAGAGTCCGCCCAACGCCTGGCTGTGACGTACTATTTTTTCAGCCACTTCTTCGGCACCCCCAACGAGCAATGCTCCCAAAGGACCGTTTTGAGCATCGAAGCGGCCTCGTGTGACCGGAGGCCAACCGCGTTCTTTACCAATACGGGTAAAGGTATCCGAATAGCCTGGAAAATAATCTGCTACGGCATCTTCTTTGCTTTCAGCCACATAGCCAAGGGAATGAATTCCTACTCGCAGCTTGGCGGCAGCGTGTCCCGCTTCGGCTGCAGCTTTGCGATAGAGATCGACCAATGGGGCAAAGCGATGGGTTTCTCCTCCAATAATGGCAATCATTAGTGGGAGTCCAAGCTGCCCAGCACGAATAAAAGAAGCCGGTGTTCCACCCACACCCAGCCAGATGGGTAACTGTTTTTGATACGGACGCGGAGTTATTTTTTGGTCTCGTAAAGCCGGACGAAACTGCCCCTCCCAAGTTACTATTTCCTGATCGCGAATCTGTAGGAGTAAGTCCAGCTTTTCAGCAAATAAAGCGTCGTAATCGGCAAAATCGTAGCCAAACAATGGAAAAGATTCAGAAAAAGAACCACGGCCAACGACCATCCCAGCTCGGCCATGACTGATCAAATCCAAGCTCGCATAATTCTGGAAAACCCGAACTGGATCGGCCGCACTCAGAACCGCTACCGCACTGGTAAGTTTGATGCGCTGGGTCCGTGCAGCCGCAGCAGCCAAAAGGACGTGTGGGGCAGAATCCAAAAATTCATCACGGTGGTGCTCCCCAATCCCAAAGACATCCAAGCCCACACGATCTGCATGTTCGATACGCTCCAAGAGTTCTTCGACAGAACGCACGCGATCAGCAGCAGTGGGCAAGCCTTGTCGAATATCTACCCCAGCAAAACTATCAATACCAATTTCCATAGACATATAAAATAGTGCGGGAAAGGTAATGAGTCTGTGAAAAAAAACAGTACAATAGTTAATTACTTTTAGCGCTCACGGTTTCTCTCTCTTCCAATTTCTTGTATCATTGAAACAGATAAATACCTATATTTTGTTTGGTCGAATTTCTTTTTTACTTGGGATCGTATTAACTGTGCTAGGCTGTTCCAAAAAATTGGAAAATGATGTGAGTGCCCTACAAGAACAGTTGCAAATGCTTACAACCGAAATGGCCACGATACAAGATTCCAACGAAGAATTGGATGGAATTGTAGAAGAACTTCAAAGTGCCAATACCAACTTTGAAGCATTATACAGCAGCGATTTTATCGGCTGCTGGTATACCCTCAATTCGGCTCTGCAAGGAGCCCCAACAGAGATTCAAATCTATCCAGGAGGAGTGGGTTCTTTAGATTTTGGAGGCGGCACCTACCAAGTTTTTTCTTGGAGTGAAATCGACGGAGTCACCACCTTGCATTTTGGAGACATTCTCTATTGCAGTTGTTTTGGTGTCGATTATAATTTTATTATGGACTCTGCCCAAATTCTTTATGGCGAGATGTTTGATCGAGACCATACCCTGGTCTTGGAAACCACCGAAAACCAAACTGATTATTTTGAACTCACCGATTGGAATGATTTTACCCTTACCTTTGATCGGTGCATTGTCAACTAACCCATGCCCATGAGAGAAATGATATTTCTATTCAGTTTTTTTGCTTTGATCCATTGCTCTAAAGAGTCCAAAGACGTTGCCAGCGAATTCGCCCTAACCGAAGAAGACAAAGCCGCTGCTTTGCAGGTTCATAACAACGCCCGAACCGACGTGGGGGTTCCTCCACTAACGTGGTCCGAAGCCTTGGCTAATGACGCCGCTGCATGGGCAAAAAACATGGCATCTAGAGAACAAATGTATCACTCCCAAAATAACAGTAGAGAAGGGCAGGGAGAAAACCTATACATGACCACAGCCACCGACCGAGAGCATTCCGGACGCAACGCTTCTCAAGCGTGGTATGAGGAGATACAACTCTATACCTATGCCCCTATCAATTCGGGTGCCAATGATTTTGCCGCCATTGGACACTACACCCAAATGGTGTGGAAAAACACGACCGAAGTTGGAATGGCCTTGGCCGTCTCCGAATCTGGAGCGACCTATGTGGTGGCACGCTACAGTCCACCAGGTAACTTTATAGGAGAAAGACCCTATTAAAAAGCCCTTCGAATGGAAGGGCTTGTCATGCTTTACAGAAAACTAACCTTTCCAGAGCCTACATCGTAGATGGCCCCGACGATGTCAATCTCCCCAGCTTCAAATAAGGTGCTCAATACTGTACTTTTTTTCTTGATATTGGCCACGGTATCATGTACATTCTTTTCGGTGACTCTGTCCACAAATTCCTTGTTTTTTGAAGAACGATCTCCTTCATAGGCCACACTGTCCAACACCGGATCAAAGTTCTTGAGCAGGCTAGTTAGATTACCGAGCTCCACCCGATCGCAAGCGCCCTTGATAGCTCCACACGAAGTATGTCCAAGGACAACAATCAACTTAGAACCTGCTACTTGACAAGCAAATTCCATACTACCAAGAATATCTGTATTGACAAAATTTCCCGCAATTCGGACATTGAATATATCACCAATTCCTTGGTCAAAAACCAACTCGGAGGGGACTCGTGAGTCTATACATCCAAGGACGCAGGCAAAGGGATATTGACCGCTTTGAGTGTCGGATACTTGATCCAACAGGTTGCGTCCCACCGCTTGGTTGGTCAAAAAACGTTCGTTGCCCTTTTTAAGTAGCGTCAATGCATCGGTGGGACTTATTTGGTCTTGATCTGTTTTTGTAAATGCTCTCATAATTTTTGGGTTTTGTTGCTTTTTAAAGCGATTAATTTTTAACTAAAGTGGCCCACTAGGCTGTTTTGCGAGTGGGATTAAAAAAGGTCGTGAAACTCGAAGGGTTCTCTGTAGTTCCTTTTTCCGATATAAGGGTGATGGTAATATCGTCGAGGCGAGCACGTTCGAGAAAATCTTCCAAGATTTCTACAATGTCGTTGTCTAAGTAACGCGTCCGACGCACATCAATTTGCAAAGACGTTCCGTCGGGAATAGCATTGAGTTCGTTGAGGATAGCACCTTTATTAATGAAGGTTACCTCTTCTGCCAAAGTTATTTTGATAGAGGTGATAGACTCTCCTGATTTTTCAAGATGCAAGAAATGCGAATTCTGATAACTTTTAATTAAAATAATTGCAATTCCAACAATGAGTCCAAGGCCTATTCCAACCAAAAGATCGGTAAAGACAATCCCCAAAATTGTAATAAAATAGGGAACGTATTGCTTCCATCCCAGGGCAATCATCTTCTTAAATGTGGTGGGGTTCGCCAGTTTGTATCCCACAATAAAAAGGACGGCTGCCAATACAGAAAGAGGGATTTTGTTGAGCAACTGGGGAATAGACACCACCGATACCAATAAAAATATCCCGTGAATGATTGCGGAGAATTTGGACCGCCCGCCCGACTGGATGTTGGCCGAACTACGAACAATCACCTGGGTAACAGGAAGGCCGCCAATGAGGCCAGAGCAAATATTCCCTACACCTTGTGCCAGAAGCTCACGGTTGGTGGGAGTGACCCGTTTATAAGGATCCAATTTGTCTGAGGCTTCTACACACAAGAGCGTCTCCAAACTTGCCACTAAAGCGATGGTGAATGCCGTTATCCAAATCTCAGCTTCTCCAATCATCGAAAAATTGGGAAAGGTGAACTGTCCTAAAAAGGAACTCATGTCCTCAGGAATGGGCACTTTAACCAGATTATTTTCTGCAATACTCCAAGAGGTATTGTTGGCCGTTAGCTCGTAATAGATAATTCCAACAACAACGGCTACTAAAGGCCCTTGAATCAGTTGAAAAATACGGGCTTTGGAGGCCAAAATTTGACTCCAGAGAAGTAGAATTCCCATAGATATCAGTGCGATCAGTGTGGCTCCAGGGCTGATGTATTGAAGCGCTGTAGAAATCCCAGTAAAGGTATTGGAACCGTCCGATTGCAAAAAAGAAAAATCGGCCTCGGGTACTTGGTAGCCAAAAAATACAGGGATTTGTTTTAGAATAATGATTAATCCTATTCCCGATAGCATACCCTTGATGACCGAAGAAGGGAAGTAGTAACCTATAATACCAGCCTTTAATAGACCAAAAACAAATTGAATACAACCGCCAAGCACCACGGCCAAAAGGAAGTTTTCAAACCCACCAAGGGTTCCGATCGCTGTGAGAACAATTGCAGCCAATCCAGCAGCAGGGCCACTCACTCCAATTTGTGAGCCACTTAAAGCGCCCACTAGGATCCCTCCCACTATGCCAGCAATAAGGCCAGAAAATAAGGGAGCGCCACTAGCCAAGGCAATTCCCAAACACAACGGAAGGGCGACAAAAAAGACCACGATACTCGCGGGTAAATCGGCTTTAAAATTTTGAATAAATGATGATTTCATATGAAGTAGTTTTTACTTCCACAATAGGAAGTGAAATAATAAATAGTGATGTATACTTGTAAAGGTGGTGGTTGAGAGATTTAACTCAATTCAGGAGGGGGTAAATGAATTTCTTCGTGAATGATGTGGACTCGTTGGAGCGCTTCTTTATGCATGATCGAATGGGCATAAATGGAAAGCGCATCATAAAATCTTGGGATAATTTTATCTACATCTTCTATTTCCTTTTCACTGTCTTCGGATTCAGACTCGGAATCCCAATCCAATGACAAAGTGATCTCGTTGGGGGCAGTATCGGTATGGAGACGCTCTACTGTACTCACAATAATCACGGCTCCGAAAAGAGATAAAAATAGTATGGCAATATAATGCTGCTTCATCTTCTTAATCAAACACCACACTCAAGAGTGCTTTGTTCTTTTTTCAACTTTTTACAAATATAGAAAAATGAACAAACGTAACGACTCAGGCGAGATTGGGTTGTGTTAAGAAAAAAACAATTCTACCTTTTCAGCGCTCTTTTTCAAGGTTGACTGGAACTCAAGACTCCCATCCCGTATTGAAAACAGGCTGCATTGAAGGCGGGAATTTTATCTTTTTGAAACGTTTCGCCCTCCTTTTTCAACTCTTTCCATTGCTGGTTCAATACCGTAACTCTGCTTCTTGCTCCTTGAGTGAGCCTAGGGGTATCACTGTCCACTTGATTGAGTAGGGTGAGATAATGCGCCGTAAATCCATTTTCATAATTCTCCACATCATCATATGCTTTTGCTAATCGCTGCACCATCTTAGCATCCCACACCTTCATCTCATTCAATAATTCTTTGCCTTTGGAATAGAGAGCGTTGTAACCTTCTTCATTCAGCCTTTTCAATAGTTGGCCGAGTCGCTTTTGATTCTTGTAGAGGGCATTGGTCATTCTCGTCATTTCTATAAAACTGGCTTCCCCCAAACTCATAAATTCATCATAGGCGCTGTATTCTTCATGTGACATGCGATGAACTGGGTTTGGGATTATTTCAGTTTGTGTGCTTAACGATTGATTGCCTTGGGTCAATTTAAGTGTATAGGTTCCAGGGACGGCTTTTCGCCCCGAATAGCTGCCTTCAATGTATACCTTGGGGGATCCTGGCAATCCTTCGTGCCTCAGGTCCCAAACGAAACGATTGAGTCCTTTGCGATGCATTAATGTTTTTTTTCTAGAAGGACCTCCTTCATAACTACTATAGTTGACCTCTTTGATTGATGAAAATTCATTCACCAAAGTACCTTCGCTATCAAAAATTTCTAAGTGAATGGGCTGGTTTGATTCCCCTTGGGGTAATTCGTAATAAATAACCATTCCCGAAGCGGGGTTCACCCCTTCAAAAGTGCCTTTCCCAGTCGGAGAATTGGAATTCATAGAACTAGACCAATGTGCCCAGTATGCTGGATTCACCTCATATATTTTGAAGTCGTCCGAGGCTTGGGGTTCTAGTTGTCGAAGGATTTCTAGATCATCTAAAATCCAAAAAGACCGACCCTGTGTGGCAACCACTAAGTCATCATGAGCAATTTTCAAGTCGGTAATAGGCGTTTTTGGTAAATTCAATTGGAGCGGAGTCCATTGGTCCCCTCCGTCCCAAGAGGCATACACGCCATACACTGTTCCCGCAAACAATAGATTTTCCCTTTGGTGATCCTCTCGAATCACTTTAGTGTAGGCCCCTTGGGGGAGGGTTTTGGAAATGAGTTTCCAACTTTTTCCATAATTATTGCTTTTATATAAGGATGGGGTAAAGTCATTGAACTTGTAGCGTGTGGCTGCCAAGTAGACTGTTGCTGGATCGTGTGGGGAGACTTCAATACTATTAACAAGTGTCTCTCCCAATCCTTTGGGGGTAATGTTTTGCCACTGGACCCCATTATCTCGAGTGAGATATACCAGTCCATCGTCACTTCCGGTGTAGAAAACACCCGCTTCATGGGGGGATTCGACCATATAACTTATGGTACCATAATTTTCAGCTCCCACCGCCTCATTGGTGAGTGGGCCACCCCCTTTACCTTGTTTGGCATCTTGATGTGTAGTGAGATTCGGAGAAATCACCTCCCAACTGAGTCCTTCATCTTGGGTTCGAAGTACATACTGGGCACAGTGATAGTAGGTGTTTTCTTGGTGCTGGGATCGTATAACAGGGGCATTCCAATTAAAAAGGTATTTCATATCCCGCGCCGCCAGTCCCAGATACAAATTGGGCTCAATCATGACTTCGGTACTTTCAAAGGAAGCTACGTCCAAGATTTCAATTGTTCCCAAATAGCTCCCACCCATCACTTGGGTTGGGTTGTTCGGATCGAACGCTAAAAAAGCGCTTTCCCCTCCTGCTGAGGGGGTCCAATCCCTTACACCAATGCTGCTACTTCCAATGCCAATGCTAGCAATTTTGACCGATGTATTGTCTTGCTGCCCTCCATAGAGGTTGTAGGGGAATAGATTATCGGTCGCCACTCGATAGAACTGTGCTGTAGGGAGATGATCAATTCGCGACCAGTGCTTGCCTGCATCAAAAGTAATTTCCGAACCCCCATCGCTAGTTAGAATCATATTGGACGAGTTATCAGGGTTGATCCACAGGTCGTGGTAGTCTCCATGAGCGCTTGGAATCTCTTTCCAACTTTGGCCCGCATCGGAAGATTTATAGGTAGAAGCACTCATTACATAGACAATATTCTCATCATCGGGGTCGAGTGCAAGCTCTATATAATACCAAGCCCGTTGTATGAGTCGATGATCACCACTGGTCCTGGTCCAACTGCTTCCCGCGTTTCGAGAAACAAATAGGCCCCCTTTTTCTTGGGCTGAATCACTTTCAATTAGAGCAAATACCGTTTGTGAATTGGCAGGAGAAACGGCAATCGCCATTTTTCCTTTTTCTTTGGGAAGCCCTTGGTGTATGGTTTTCCAACTCTGGCCACCATCGATTGATTTGTACAAACCACTCCCCACTCCTCCGGAAACCACCTTCCAAGGTTTTCGAATGTGTTCCCACAGGGCCGCGTAAAGAATATCAGGATTGTTTTTGTCTATAGACAATTCACTCGCCCCTGAAAGGGTGTTGATATACAAGGTTTTTTTCCAACTTTTTCCCCCGTCGGTGGATTTGTATATTCCTCGGTCTATAGACGGACCGTGTAATGCTCCTTGTGCAGCTACCCAGAGTATTTCTGGATTGCTAGGGTGGACCACGATCCGAGATATATGTTGTGTTTTTTCCAATCCAAGATGCACCCACGTTTTACCTGCATCGTTAGATTTATACACGCCATCACCATGAGAGGTCATGACCCCTCTGGGAGCGTGTTCTCCCATTCCAACGTATACGATATTCGGATTGCTTTCTGAAACTGCTATGGCTCCAACAGACCCCATTTGAAAATACCCATCAGATATGTTTTCCCAATGTTGGCCGGCATCGATGGTTTTCCAAACACCACCACCAGTGGTTCCCATATAATAGGTCATTGGATCTCCAACAACCCCTGTTCCTGCATTGGCACGCCCACCCCGAAAGGGTCCAATATTTCGATATTGTAAGGGTTTTATCCTTTCAGAAAATTGCTGTGCATATCCTCCTATTGTTCCTACGATTAAGATCGCTCCAATAATTAACCCTTTTCTCATACTGAATGTTTTACCTTCTAACTCTTGATTTATGAATGCAGATCTCTCTAGATTATAATGATTTGACTACAAATAAAAAAAACCTGTGAACTAAGCGAATAAAAATAGGGGTTCTTAAAGGATTCTCAAAAATATACCGTTTTCATTTTATTCAAAGGTTTTGTCGGTAGCCACTAAGGGATTTAAGCCCTCCAGTCCCATAATACCAAATCCCACTCGGCTCCACCGTATGCAAGGCTTCCAACCACTTCGAAGCCAGATTTAAGATGGGCTTTTAAGGAACGGGGATTGTTTCGATCCACATCGGTAATGCAACAATAAAAATCCTGCTCCATACAAGTCTTGAAATGGTGGTAGAGTTTCTGAACAATTCCTTGTCCTCGATAGGCCTTAGCTACACACAGTTGGCCCACTATGGCATAGGGAGCTTTGGCTAGAGGACCCCCTTGGTAATGAACCTGATCGCAATGATAAATCAAATCATCTAGCAATTCATGATGCCCTCTGATTGATGCGGTGGTGACTAGGGCATAACCAACCAATTCTTCCCCATCCTTGGCTAGAATAGCAGGATGGAGTTGATTCATTTGGGTTAAAAATTCTACTGAATAGGAGGCCGTCAAAAACCCCTCACTCTTTTGCTCAGCCTGATTGATTTTTGATTTTAAGTTTTTATCCTGCAAAGCCTTTAGCTGGTGTATTTCTTCGACCTTAGTCCAACGTTTTATTTCTAACATACTCAATTATAACGGGTTCATAAAACAAGTTCATGCTGAGAGAACTTTACCTCTTTGCAGGGTGGATCACACGCAATACATCACTGAATAAAAAATGCATAAAATCCAAAAATTCAGAAAAAGGATTTTATGCATTCGGTGTGAACTAGAGGTTTTGTAGGACGATTAGGGTACACCAAACTTCAAAAGTATTGATTTATAGTTCTCAAATAAAATTAAAAAAAAAGGCGTTTTACACAAATATTAGTTAAATTAAATTAATGTTATTTAAGAATCCTTAAATTTAACCGAAAATTAATTGTCAAATATGCAACGTTCAGGTTGTCCAATTACCAATGTCTTAGATTTGATAGGGGATCGATGGTCTCTTATCATAGTTCGAGACCTGTTTATTGGGCGTAAAACTTTTAAAGAATTTCTAAATGCACCTGAAGGAATTGCATCAAATATTCTTACTTCGCGACTAAAATCCTTAACCCAATCTGGATTTATCAATTATACTCGAAACCCCAACAATAAAAAAGTCAAATTTTACTACCTGGAAAATAAAGGCATTGACCTTTATCCCATTTTGTATGAAATGTCTATGTGGAGTGAACGCAACCTCAATAAGCCTTTTCATCCGTTATCTACTCGATGGTATTTGGAGAATAAAGAGAAAGAACCCCACTTAGTAATTGATAACGAAAAAAATAATTACATAAAACTTCGCCATGAACTTCTAGAGGAAGTTGGGAAATTCGTCTAACTTCCCCACATGGAAATCCATCTTGTCACAGTCGTAGGTGCAGGGACAATGGGTAACGGTATCGCCCATACTTTTGCTCAGTATGGCTACTCTGTTGTGTTGTATGATTTGACATCCACTCAATTAAACAAGGCTAGGGAAATTATCCATCAAAATCTTGAACGGCAACATTACAAAGGAACCATAAATGAAGCGGTCAAAGCTGCTTGTTTGGGCAACATCCGATTTACTACAGACAAGAAAAAAGCTTTCTCTCAAGCGGATTTGATTATTGAAGCAGTCTCCGAAAATCTAAGCACTAAAAAAGACGTGTTCCAAGAAATCAATCGTTTTATAAAACCCCATTGTATCTTGGCCTCAAACACCTCCTCACTCTCTATTACCGCCCTTGGAGCACTTACACAAGATCCTTCTAAAGTGATTGGGATGCACTTCATGAACCCCGTTCCTATCATGCCTTTAATAGAAATCGTCAAAGGTCAGCGGACCGATGAAATTGTTGTGGAAACCCTTTACAAGCTGAGCCAAAAAATAAATAAAACACCCTTGGTCGTTTCGGATTCCCCTGGCTTTGTTGCCAATAGAATTACTATCCCCATGATTAATGAAGCCGTTGAAACGCTGATGCAGGGAGTCAGTGGTGTTACAGAAATTGATCGAATAATGAAATTGGGTATGGGTCACCCTATGGGGCCCCTACAGTTGGCAGATTTTATAGGTTTGGATGTTTGTCTAGCGATCCTAGAAGTCCTGTATGCAGAATTCGGTAAAGAGAAATATGCCCCCTGTATTCTATTGAGAAGGTTGGTGGTAGCAGGGCAGCTTGGAAGAAAAACAGACCTCAGATTTTACGACTATCGAACTGATCCCAAAAATCCAAGTGTCGCCCCTCAATTTAGCTAATTACCATGTTTAAAAAGAATTCAACTTGGTGGCACCTAGTTCTGCTGAATGTGGGCATTTTCTGTATTAGTACTTCGGGCGTTCTAGGGCGTTTGATAAACTTACCGCCTACAGAAATTATCTTTTGGCGTTCTCTTATTGCCTTAATCGGGCTGTTTTTCTTCTGCCTCTATCGGAGAAAAAATATTCTCACTCTTTTTAAAAAAGCTCCCTTTGCTCTTTTGGTTAGTGGTCTATTAATGGGCGCGCACTGGATTTCCTATTTTTATGCCTTGCAATGGTCAAGTGTGGCTGTGGGCATGCTTTCGCTCTACACCTTTCCAATTTTTACTGCTTTTCTGGAACCGCTTTTCGGAAAGGATCGTTTTCAATTCAAACACGCTTTTCTGGGGCTTGCCCTTCTGTTTGGAATTTATCTTATTAGTCCTCCTATCAACTGGGAAAATCAACAGTTCTTGGCTGTTGGGATGGGGGTCTTTTCAGCCTTGTGTTTTTCTTTTCGCAATCTGTTCATCAAAAAAATTTCTAAGCATTCGGATGGAACCGTACTCATGGCAACTCAAGTATTCATAATTAGTATTGTCCTGTTTCCCATAGGTTTAAAAACAGAAACCGCCTCTCTTGTTTCCAGTGGCCCAGCCCTTATTTTTCTAGCAATAGTAACCACCGTCATTGGTCATTCCTTATTCTTACAGAGTTTTCAAAAATTCTCGATCACCACAGCTAGCCTCATTAGTTGTTTACAGCCTCTATATGGAATCCTTATGGGAACCGTTCTTTTGAATGAATATCCACAAGTCAAAACAATGCTGGGAGGAAGTATTATCTTGTTGGCTGTAGGTGTGGAAATGTATTCGTTTAGAAAAAAATGACACTGTGTCTAAAAAAGTGGCCTAAATATTTTTCTATACGTTGATTCCCCCTTATTTTTGGAGGTATCAAATTGGATTCAGACTTATGGCTAATACTGAACTTTTGAATGTAACCGTTTTGGACGAGGTGGTAGTACTTACCTTAAACCGGCCCCAAGCCTTGAATGCACTTAACAAACAATTGATAACAGACCTGCATGGTTTTTTCACTCAGGCGCTGGAAAGCTATAATTGCAGCGGTGTAATTCTGACGGGAAGTGGCGCAAAAGCATTTGCCGCAGGAGCAGATATAAAAGAATTTGTCACTATGACCCCAGAAGAAATGCAGGCGCTGTCTGCTTTGGGTCACGAACTGATGTTCGCTATGGAAAACAGTCCTGTTCCAATAGTAGCTGCTATAGAAGGCTATGCTTTGGGCGGTGGCTTTGAGTTGGCCCTTGCTTGCCATCTCCGTGTTGGCTCCAGCAAAGCGCGGTTGGGCAACCCAGAGGTCAACTTGGGAATTATTCCCGGCTATGGAGCTACCCAGCGATTGCCTCAACTGGTAGGAAGAGGAAGAAGTCTGGATATTATGTTAACAGCCCGGATGATTGAAGCAACAGAAGCTCTAGATTGGGGACTATTGAACCGTGTAGTGGCCCCAGGTGAAACGGTTGAAACCGCTCAAAAAATCATTAAAGAAATTAGTTCCAAGGGGCCAACGGCAGTAGCAAAAGTCATTGAAATGGTTGCTGATTTTTATAACAAAAACAGCGATGGATTCGAAAAAGAAATTGAAACCTTTGGTGCTTTATCGGCCCATAAGGAGTTCAAAGAAGGAACGCAAGCATTTATTGCAAATAGAAAGGCGCAATTCAAAAATTGAAGAATGGAGTTTAAACTTTCCGAAGAACACAAAGCCGTTCAACAAGCTGCACGAGAGTTTGCAATTACACGCTTGCAAGATGGAGTCATTGAACGAGACACCAATAGAACGCATCCAAGCGAGCAAGTTGAGGAAATGGGGGCCTTGGGTTTTATGGGGATCATGACGTCACAACTCTATGGAGGCAGTGAGATGGATACCCTTTCCTATGTTCTAGCCTTGGAAGAAATTTCAAAAATCGATGCCAGTGCAGGAGTAATTATGAGTGCTCATAATTCCCTAGTATTATGGGCTATTGAAACCTATGGAACCGATATTCAAAAAGAAAAGTACCTCGTCCCTATGGCGCAGGGGAATAACATTGGTTGTTTTTGCCTATCAGAACCCGAAGCGGGTAGCGATGCCAGCATGCAACAGACTCGTGCAGAAGAAGCAGGTGAATATTATATCCTGAATGGGGTAAAGAATTGGATTACCAATGGCGGGCATGCAGACTTTCAATTGGTCATTGCGCAAACCCATCCAGAAAAAAAACACCGAGGTATTAACGCCTTTATTGTAGAGAAACAGTGGGAGGGTGTTGCCATAGGTCCCAAGGAGGACAAGCTGGGCATCCGCTCCTCAGACACCCATTCCATTAGCTATACTGATGTTAAAGTCCCCAAAGAAAATCGTATCGGGGAAGACGGTTTTGGTTTTAAACTAGCTATGCAAATATTAGAAGGAGGGCGAATTGGTATCGCGGCTCAAGCTCTGGGAATTGCGGCAGGGGCCTATGAATTGGCCGCCGAATATTCCACGGTTCGTTCTGCTTTTGGCAAACCCATCGCCGATCACCAAGCTATTGCCTTCAAACTTGCCGATATGGCCGTGGACATTGAAGCCGCTCGCATGTTGGTTTATCGTTCAGCCTACCTGAAGGATCAAGGACAACCTTATGGGTATGCCAGTGCTATGGCCAAGCTCAAAGCCTCGGAAGTCGCTATGAAACACACCGTGGAGGCCGTTCAAATACATGGGGGAAATGGATATGTCAAAGAATATCACGTTGAACGCTTAATGCGAGATGCTAAAATCACGCAGATTTACGAAGGCACCTCAGAGATCCACAAAATAATAATTGCTAGAAACATACGTAAGGGTGAACTTGCTTTGCCTTTTTAATTTTTAAATACTAAATAAAGATGAAAATTTTAGTTTGTATCAGTCACGTCCCAGACACTACCTCTAAGATTAATTTTGTAGAGAACAATACCCAATTTGACACCCAAGGGGTTCAGTATATCATCAATCCCAACGATGAATTTGGCCTCACTAGAGCCATGTGGTTTAAGGAAAAGGAGGGAGCTACTGTTGATGTAATCAATGTCGGAGGACCAGCAACCGAATCGACCCTGAGAAAAGCACTTGCGATAGGTGCCGATAATGCGATACGTATCAATACGGAAGCTCTGGATGCAACCCAAGTAGCAAAAGAAATTGTTGCTGTGATTCAGGAGAATGGCTACGACCTCATCATTGCTGGACGAGAATCCATTGATTATAACGGAGGCATGGTGCCAGGTATGATTGCTGCGCTCACTGGAATGAATTATCTCAATAATTGCATCCGCTTAGAAATTGAAGGACAAAACGCTACTGCCGTTCGAGAAATGGATGGAGGAAAGGAGACCGTCACAACACCGCTCCCCCTTGTCATTGGAGCTCAAAAAGGATTGGTGGAAGAAAGTGATTTGCGCATCCCCAACATGCGGGGAATAATGATGGCTCGCAAAAAACCTTTGAGTGTCTTAGAGCCCCAACATGGAGACGCTCAAGTCCAAACTATAGCCTATGAAAAACCCGCTCCCAAAGGTGCCGTGAAGCTGGTGGAACCTGAAAATATTGACCAACTTATCTCTTTACTTCACAACGAAGCTAAAGTCATCTAATCTTAAAATAATCCATTATGTCTGTTTTAGTATATGCCGAATCCGAAAAAGGACAATTAAAGAAAATTGCTTTAGAACTTGCTTCCTTTGGAAGAGCAATAGCCGACCAACTCAACACAGATTTAATAGCAATTACTGTTAATTGTGATAACAATGAGTTACTCGGCAATTATGGAGTGAATGAAATATTGACTTCCTCACATCCAGAGGAGTTTAATGCCCAACAGTACGCTGCAATTGTGAAAGATGCAGCACAGAAAAAAGATGCAAAAGTGATTGCGGTGAGCTCCAGTGCCGATAGCCGTTATTTGGCACCTTTGGCTGCTGTGGAGCTGAACGCAGGCTATGTTACGAATGTTGTGGAGGCTCCCTTGAGTACCACTCCCTTTCATGTAAAGCGCTCTGTGTTCACCAATAAAGCATTTGGTATTAGTGAATTAAACACCGATGTGAAAATGGTGGGTTTGTCCAAGAATGCCTTCGGTATGCATGAAAATCCAACCACTCCCACTGTGACTGAATTTTCTCCAACAGTAAACAATTCTTCTATGGAAATTGCTTCCGTAGACAAAGCCAATGATCAGGTGACCATCGCTGATGCGGAAATTGTGGTCTCTGGAGGCCGGGGTCTAAAAGGTCCCGAAAATTGGCACCTAATAGAAGACCTCGCCAGCACACTCGGTGCTGCCACTGCCTGTTCCAAGCCGGTATCGGACATGGGTTGGCGGCCACACAGTGAACACGTCGGGCAAACTGGCAAACCCGTAGCCTCAAACCTATACATCGCCGTGGGTGTTTCAGGTGCCATTCAACACTTGGCAGGAATCAATGCTTCCAAAGTGAAGGTGGTGATCAATAGTGATCCAGAAGCGCCTTTTTTCAAAGCAGCAGATTATGGAATT
>MDTB01103833.1_pt1 | contig 26401 bp, 24 predicted proteins | sample 811161 | NCBI WGS metagenome assembly MDTB01 (sample SAMN05326650, study PRJNA326480) | marine metagenome | isolation source: seawater | place: Mediterranean Sea | collected 2009 | reverse complement strand
GCCATGATGTTGCCGCCCGTGGGCATTTTGGCCGTCATGCAATACCACAAAGCGGGCGAGGTGCACTGGGCGTATGCGTTGGTGCTGTGCGTCACCTTTGTGGCCGGCGCATGGAGCGGGTCTAAAATGAGCCTCAAGCTTCCGGAAGCTTGGGTGAAGCTCGTGTTTGGCCTGGTCATGCTGTACGCCTCCATTCGCATGCTGTTTCACGCGTGGACCCAACTCAAACCCACCCTCTTCCCATGAGCCTTCTTGCACGCATTCAAGCCTTGGCGGCAGAGCACCACGCGGAATGGGTGGGCATTCGACGCCACTTGCACGCCCACCCGGAATTGTCCTTTGAGGAACACCAAACGATGGCTTTCGTGTCCGCCACCCTTACCTCGTGGGGGGTGGACCACCAAACCCACGTGACGGGCACGGGCATTGTCGCACACGTCCACGGCCAACAACCAGAAACTCGGACTGTGGCTTTGCGGGCCGACATGGATGCCCTACCCATCACGGAGGCCAACGCTGTCGACTACGCGTCCACCAAACCAGGCGTCATGCACGCCTGCGGACACGACGTCCACACCACCTCGCTGCTTGGGGCGTTGCGCATCCTTCAACTGACTTCTGACGGTTGGACAGGCACCGTGCGCTGCATCTTCCAACCTGGAGAAGAGCGCATCCCCGGTGGGGCGAAAGGCATGGTCGCCGCCGGTGTGTTGAAGAACCCTGAGCCGGTGGGCATTTTTGGGCAACACGTGTTCCCAGACCTTCCTGCAGGAGACGTGGGGGTGCGCGGCGGGGCTTACATGGCGTCGGCCGACGAGATTCACCTCACCGTCAAAGGACAAGGAGGCCATGCGGCCTTGCCTCATATGTGCCGAGATGCGGTGTTGGCGGCGTCCAATGTGGTCGTGGCCGCCCAGCAACTCGTGGCCCGCTTGTGCCCCCCAGGCCAACCCTCCGTCTTGTCGTTTGGATTCATGGAGGCGTTGGGGGCCACCAACGTCTTGCCCAACGAGGTCAGGTTGCAGGGAACCTTCAGGGCCATGGACGAAACCTGGCGCACCCAGGCTCACGAGGCCTTGTCAGCCATGATTCATGCGACATGCAAGGCCCACGGCTGCGAGGCCGACCTGGACATCCGCCATGGCTACCCTGCCGTGAACAACCACGTGGGCATGGCCGCCGCATTCAAGGCTGTGGCCTGCGAATACCTCGGGGCAGAGCACGTGCACGACCTTGACATCCGCATGACCGGCGAGGACTTCAGCCACTTCGCCAACGAAATCCCTGGATGCTTCTACCGGCTGGGCACCGCCTCGCCTGAGCCTGAACACGACTTGGGCACGCACGGGTTGCACACGCCGAGGTTTGACGTGGACGAAGAAGCGCTGAAAGTGGGCACGGGGTTGATGGCTTACGCTGCCGCCACCGCCTTGTGGTGAGGTCAGTGGGCGATCTCTGACATGAATTTGATCTTGGCGAGCCGCAGCTCTTCCTCGGAGTATGCGTCGTCGAATTCCTCCAGCGCCGAGGCCAAGCCGTCGTCTTCCGATTCTGAAAAGAAGTCGAACAACTCCTCCAGGCACTCCTCGTCCAACGACTCTTCCAAAATGTGGTCGAGGTTCAGCTTGGTGCCTGCCCCCACGATCTTTTCAATCTCGTCCAGCACCATGTCTCGGTTGCCGTGGATGCCTGCGGCGATGTCGGTGAGGCCCAACTTGCGGTCGAGCAGTTGGATGATGGTGACTTTGTGCTTGGACTTGGCGGCGCTGCTTCGAACAAGCATGGCCTCGGACTTCTCGATGCCTTCTGCCTCCACATGCTCGGCAATCAATGCCAAAAAGGGAGCCCCGTACTTGGCGGCCTTGCCTGAGCCTACCCCTGTGATGCGAAGCAGTTCATCAGGTGTGGTGGGATAATGCGTGGCCATCTCGTCCAAACTGACGTCCTGGAAGATGACGTAAGGTGGCAACTCTTTCTCTGCGCTGACCTCCTTGCGAAGGACCGTGAGCAGGTCTCGAAGCTTGGGGTCAAGCACCCCACCGGCCGAGCCGCGCGTTTGGACCAGCGAATCGCCAGCATCGGTCTCGCTGAAATCACGCTGCTTGGCCAACATCAAGGGCTGAGGGTTGGACAGGAACGCCATGCCCTTGTCCGTCAAATGAAGGACCCCGTAGGTCTCCACTTCCTTCCTCAAGTAATTGAGCACGACCAACTGGCGGAAAATGCCCTGCCAATGGTCCAGCCCTTCCTTTTCCCCGCGGCCCCAGAACGCACTCCCAACAGCCCCGTAATCCTCCATTTGGCGGTTTTTGGTGGCGGTCAGCAGCGCGGTATAGAAGACCATGCGGTGCTTGTTCTTGTGTTCCAACACAGCACTCAACACCAAGTGGGCGTCTTCTTGACGGTCCTCCAGCGTGGGTGGGTTTTGGGTGTTGTCGCAATTCTTGGCGCCCGGGCCGTTCTCCTCGTCAAAATCCTCGCCGAAGTAGTGCAGGAGAAACTTCCGCCGGCTTGTGGCCGTTTCCGCGTAAGCCATGACTTCCTGCAACAATTGCATGCCCACTTCTTGTTCCGCAATGGGTTTGCCTTGCAGGAACTTTTCCAGCTTGTCGATGTCTTTGTGGTTGTAGAACGCGATGCAATGGCCTTCACCGCCGTCGCGTCCCGCACGTCCAGTCTCTTGGTAGTAGCTCTCCAAAGACTTGGGCATGTCGTAGTGCATCACGAAGCGGACGTCCGGCTTGTCAATGCCCATGCCGAATGCGATGGTCGCTACAATGACGTCCACATCCTGCATTAGGAATTGGTCCTGGATCTTGCTGCGCTGGTTGCTGTCCATGCCAGCGTGGTAAGCCAAGGCTTTGACGCCGTTCACACGCAAGGTCTCGGCAATCTGCTCCACTCGTTTGCGGCTCAAGCAATACACAATGCCACTTTTGCCGGCATGTTGCAGGCAGTGACGCACGATTTGTTGGAGGGCATCCTTCTTGGGGCGCACCTCGTAGAACAAATTGTCTCGGTTGAAGGACGACTTCAGCAAGACCGCGTCCGTCATGTCCAGGTTCTTCTGGATGTCCAGTTGAACTTTCGGGGTGGCCGTGGCCGTCAACGCCATGATGGGGACGTTGGCGATGTCTTTCACAATCGGCTTGATCCGGCGGTATTCAGGGCGGAAATCGTGTCCCCACTCTGAAATGCAGTGGGCCTCGTCCACCGCAACAAAGCTGATGCGCACCAAACGTAGGAACGCGATGTTCTCGGCCTTGGTCAGGCTCTCGGGGGCGACGTACAAGAGCTTGGTCCAGCCCTCCGCCACATCGCGTTTCACCTGCTCGGCGTCCGACTTGCTCAACGAGGAGTTCAAGAAGTGGGCCACTCGTCGGTCCTCGTGATGGCCGCGAATGGCGTCCACTTGGTTTTTCATCAACGCAATAAGTGGGCTGATCACCAGGGCCACCCCGTCCATCATCAGGGCCGGAAGTTGATAGCACATGGATTTGCCGCCACCGGTCGGCATGATCACAAATGTGTCACGTCCGTCCAGCACGCTGAGGATGGCATGTTCTTGCTCACCCTTGAATTCGTCGAATCCAAAACACGTCTTCAGCGCCTCACGGGGCGCCAAATCGACCAGGCTCATCAGATGGTTTTAGCTTTGCGTTAAGAAAGATACACACCTGGGCGACTTCACCAAGCACCAGCAGCAACATTTATGTCAATATGACAAACCGCCCTGAGCCCCATTCTGGCAAACACACACTGACGTTGGCCGCCCAAGCGCTGAGCCAAGCGGCTGAGCAAATGGGGAGTGACTTCGACAAGGCGGTGAATTTGCTCGCGCAATCTGCCGGGAAAGTCGTTGTGACGGGTGTCGGAAAAAGTGCACACATCGCCGCCAAAATCGCCGCCACACTCAATTCCACAGGCAGTTCTGCCATGTTTCTGCACGCCGGCGAAGCGCTGCATGGCGACCTCGGGGCAGTGCAACAAGGGGACGTTGTGGTCTGCCTGTCCAAAAGCGGCCGTAGCGACGAAGTGACGCAGCTTCTTCCTTCCCTTGCCCAACGGGGCTGTCCCCTGGTGGCCTTGACCGCCGACACAGATTCGCCGCTGGGCCAGGCCGCCAGCGTGGTCTTGGACGTGTCTGTACCAGAAGAAGCGTGCCCGTTGGACCTGGCCCCCACCACGAGCACCACCCTTCAACTCGGCATGGGCGACGCGTTGGCCGTCGCATTGATGGCCGCGAAGGACTTCCAAGCGAAGGACTTCGCCGCCAACCACCCCGCCGGCAGCTTGGGCAAGAAGTTGACTTGGACCCTGGCTTCCTTGGTGGACCCTGCGCGACGGCCTGCGGTACCGTGGGACGCGTCTTTGGCCGACGTCCTGGAAGCGATGTCTGAGGCGCGGTACGGCGCCACGGTGGTTTGGGCACAAGACAACCCGGGCCAAATCAGCGGCATCGTGACCGACGGCGACCTGAGGCGGGCGCTGGCCCAAGGCGCCCTGGCGGACACCACAGCAGGAGCTCTGGCCAGCCCAGACCCCCACACCATGCAGGCCCGTGAATTGGCGGCCCAGGCGGTGGGGTGGATGAAGAGGCACAGCATCAGCCAGGTTGTGGTGATGGAAGGCGAACGCTACGCAGGGATGGTTCACCTCCACGATTGCCTGCGTGAAGGCCTCGGTTGACCGACATTTGCGCCATGGCCCTGGACCAAGCCCACGACGAAGCCCAAATGGGGTTCCTCGACCACCTCGAAGAGCTGAGGCGGCGCCTGTTTGTGTCTGCTGCGGCGGTTTTGGCCGCAGGCATTGGGGTATTTGTGGCGAAAGACTGGGTGTTTGACCGCATCCTGTTTGGTCCGCGGAACTTGGACTTCGTGAGCTACCGCGGTTGGTGCGCCTTGTCCCATGCCGTCGGCTCAGGGGACGCCCTTTGCGTGGAACGCATCTCCTACGAATTGATCAACACCACGATGCTGGGCAACTTCTCGGCGCATTTGATTGTCAGCGCCGTGGGCGGGTTGATTGTGGCGTTTCCCATCCTCATCCACCAAGTTTGGGCGTTTGTGAAGCCGGCCATGAAGGCCCAGGAGCGAAACGCCGCGCGCGGCGCCGGACTCGCCTCCTCCTTGCTGTTCATGATGGGGGTGGCGTTTGGGTATTTCGGCATCGCCCCGCTTAGTTTGCAATTCCTGGGCAACTACGAACTTGGCGATGTGGCCTCCCGCATCGCGGTCATGAGCTACGTCAAGACGGTGGCGAGCATCACCCTCGCTGCGGGCATCGTCTTCCAACTCCCCGTGTTGGTCTACTTCCTGAGCAAAGCCGGCCTGGTGACGGCCGCCACGCTGAAATCGTACCGTCGCCATGCTTTGGTGGGCATTTTGGCGTTGTCGGCAGTCATCACGCCGCCCGACGTGACGAGCCAAATCTTGGTGTCGCTTCCGGTGCTGCTGTTGTACGAGCTGGGCATTTGGATTGCCCGCCGCCAAGACCAACGACGCACGCGGTGATATCCCGATTCCTGGCCTCTTGCCTCGCCCTTTTGCTCGCCTCGCCCTTGTGGGGCCAAACCGCGGTCTCCGGCCGGGTCTTTGACGGCGAATCGGGCCTGCCCCTGCCGTTCGTCAACGTCAGCTTCGCCGGCTCCAACCTCGGCACCATGACCGACGTGGAAGGGCTCTACAGCCTGGAGGCTGGCGCGGAACGCGTCACCAAAATGGTGGTCTCCACCCTCGGCTACCAAAGTCAGACCATCCCCATTCAGCGCGGGGTGCCCCAAGTGATCAACGTGGCCCTGGAGGCGCGCAGTGTGGACCTCGAAGCGGCGGTGGTTCGGCCCAACCGAAAGGCCAAGAACCCCGCCAAACCATTGATGCAGCGCGTGGCGGAAGCCAAGAAAGAGAACGACCCTTCGTCCATCCCCGCCTTGAAGTACGACTTCTACGAGTTGATGGAAGTGGCCGTGAACGACTATCCAGAGAAGTGGCCAGAGCGCAACGTGTGGGGCCCATTCACTTGGGTTTGGGACCAATTGGACTCCAGCGAACACCGGGTGGCGCTGCCCATGTTCGCCACCGAAATGTCCGGGACCATGCGCACCTCCAAGCGCCGACGGGAAAAGCGCATCGAAGCCGCCCGAGCCACCTGGCTCCAAGACGGGGAGAACACGGCCAGTGTGCAGTCCGAATTCCTGAACATCAACCTCTACGAGAACCAACTGTTGCTGTTGGACCGGGCCTTCACAAGCCCCTTGCACGACCGCGGCAACGTGCACTACCGCTATTACATCCTGGACACCTTGGACCGTGGGGGTCGGCCGTGTTTCCACATGGCTTTTGTGCCGCGGCGTCGCGGCGAATTGACCTTCGAAGGGGAGATGTGGATCGACACCTTGAGTCTAGGATTGAGGCATGTGGAGGCCAAAATCAGCGAAGGCGCCAACATCAACTTCGTCCGGAATTACGCGTGGAGCCAGACCTACGAACTCGACGCGGGCCGTTGGGTGTTGGCCCGTGAAGAAAACCTGGCGGACATCAGCCTGCGCGAGGGTGGGATGGGGATTTACAGCCACCAAGCCATCGTCAACCGCAACTTCGAACAGGCCACAAGTTGGCCCGACTCGGTGTGGACGAGCGGACGCGACATGAGCTTCGCCAAAGGCTCCAACGAAGTCCTCGAATCCACGTGGCAGGACTTGCGGCCTGAGCCGATTCCTGCCCGGGCCAAACGCACGTACTGGATGGTCGACTCCATTCAAACCATGTTGCAGTACAAGTTCCTCGAGGGGTTTGCCATGCTGGTCGGCACGGGGCACATCATCACAGGTCCGGTGGAGTTTGGTCCCTTTTACGACACCTACAGCACCAACCCCATCGAAGGGGAGCGTTACAGCTTGGGCGTGCAAACCAGCGACGACTTCTCCCGCAAAGTTTGGCTGAGGTCGTTCTTGGCCTACGGCACGTTGGACCAACAATGGAAGTACGGCGGGTTTGCCGAGTGGGTGTTGCGAAAGACCCCGCGCACCGAAGTGTTTGTGGAGCACATCCGAGACATGGACCAGCTCGGCATGATGGGGTTCTTCGACCAAGGGAACGGGTTGAACAGCGCCCTCCAGCTCAACGACCAAACGCGACTCACCCAAGTGACCCGGACGGAAATGAGCTTGCTCCACGAGTTCGGTTCCGGGTGGACCCAGTCGGTGGAACTTCGCCATCGCTCGGTGGCCGCGACCGATACGGTGCGGTTCATCCGGCAGAGCGACCCCACGGGGTTGTCCCCCTTGGTGACGGCGGAGCTGACGTTGCAAACGCGGTACGCGCGGAACGAAAAATTCCTCTCCGGGGCGTTCGAGCGCATGAGCTTGGGGTCGCGGTGGCCCATCCTCACAGCCACAGTGACGTTGGGCCTGCCCAACATCGCACGCAGCGAATTCAACTACCACCGCTGGACCCTCGACGCAGAGGGCACCCGTCGACTTGGACCCTTGGGCAGGGTTGAGTGGTGGACCCAAGGGGGCATGTACACCGGCAAGGCCCCCGTGCTCTTGACCGAATTGCAACCGGCGAACGAAACCGCCTTGAGCATCAAAGAAGCCTTCAACCTCCTCCGCTTCATGGAATTTGCCAGCGACCGATGGTGGCGGTCGTATGCCGAGTGGCACGGGGAAGGCGTCGTGCTGGGGCGGGTGCCCTTGATTCGTGGGTTGGGACTTCGTGAGGTGGTGGGTGTCAAAGCCGTGAGAAGCGCATGGGACGCACGCCATGAAACCGTCACCGCCATGCCTTCCACCACCACGGGGTTGGACGGCTGGTACGGAGAGGCTGTGTTTGGGGTGGAAAACATCTTCAAAGTCTTGCGCCTCGACCTGCACCGCAGGATCACGCCGAGTGCCCAAGGCATGCTCAACCCATGGGGGTGGCGCGTGGGCCTTGGGTTCGAATTGTAACGGCGCTCCCCGACCTTTGGACCATGGCTTCAGACCTCGTCGCCCACAACCTAGTGAAGATTTACGGGAAACGCACCGTCGTGGATCACGTGTCGTTCCGGGTCGCGCCCGGTGAGGTGGTGGGGCTGCTGGGGCCCAATGGCGCCGGCAAAACCACGAGCTTTTACGCGGTGGTGGGGTTGGTTCGTCCGGACCGTGGCAAAGTCACCCTCGGGAACGACGAATTGACCCGAGACCCCATGCACGTCCGCGCACGTAAGGGCGTGGGGTACTTGCCCCAAGAGCCCAGCGTCTTCCGCAAGCTCAGCGTGGAAGACAACATCGCGGCCATCCTAGAGCTGCAAGGGCTGGACAAGGGCGAAGCGGCCGACAAACTGGAAGCGCTTCTGGACGAATTCAACCTTCAAAAGGTCCGAAAAAGCATGGGCGACGTGCTGTCAGGAGGCGAACGCCGTCGCACTGAAATCGCCCGGGCCCTCGCGTCCAATCCCGCATTCATCTTGCTCGACGAGCCCTTCGCCGGCGTGGATCCCATCGCCGTGGAGGACATTCAGCGCATCGTCGATCAGTTGAGGCACAAGGGCATCGGCGTGCTCATCACCGACCACAACGTGCAAGAGACCTTGCACATCACGGACCGGGCCTACCTCTTGTTCGAGGGCAAGATCTTGAAGGAGGGGAGTGCCGAAGAACTGGCGGCCGACGACACCGTGCGCCGCGTGTACCTCGGTCAAAACTTCACCCTCAGGCCACGCCCCGCGCGCTGAGTTGCGCGTCCAGCAACCGGGCCACGTACTTGCCCATCACGTCAAACTCCAAATTCATGGGCGCACCCAACGGCGTCCTGTGCAAGTTGGTGTGTTCCCAGGTGTACGGGATGATAGCCACTGAAAATTCCCCCGGGGCGCTGTCTACCACGGTGAGGCTGATGCCTGCAAGCGCAATGCTGCCCTTGGACACGGTGATCCATTCCGGCGCCACGGGGTGGGCAATCCGCAAAATCCAGCTCCCACCTTGTTCCTCGACCACCTTCAGCGAGCCTGTGGTGTCGACGTGTCCCTGGACCACATGACCGTCAATGCGGTCCCCCACCTTGGCACAGCGCTCCAAATTGAACACATGCCCCACCTCCACTTGACCGAGGTGCGTCTTCTTCAACGTCTCGTCGATCGCAGTGACCGTGTAGACGTCCCCGTCCAGGTGCACCACCGTGAGGCAGACACCATCGTGGGCCACGCTTTGGTCGATTTGCAACTCGGAGGTGAACGGCGCCTTCACGTCCAAATGAACGTTGGTGCCCTCCTTGCGGAGCCCCACCAATTCTCCCTGCGCTTCAATGATGCCTGTGAACATGAAACAAAGCTACGGGCGGCGGGGGTCAATCGGTGGTCACCCCTGTCCCACTGACCACATGAAGTTCCTGGACGAATCGCTCAGGAACAATGCCTTCCAACCTCCTTGTGAAAGCCGTGACAGTGCAGGTGTACACCCCGTCGGCCACGGCCTCGCCTGTCGCCATGTGCGTGCCGTCCCAACCCACGTCGGGGTCGCCCGTTTGGAAGACCAGCTCCCCCCAACGGCTGTGGATGCGCAGGTCCACGCTGTCGATGAATTTCCAGGGGAACGCTTGAAATACGTCGTTGGTGCCGTCTTGGTTGGGCGAGAACACGTTGGGGAGAAAGTAGAAGGGACAGTTGTCGACGCAGACCGTGTCCAACGCAGGCCCTTCATTGCGCCTGAGGTTGCCGTCGGGGCCAGGCATCAAACTGTCGAGGGCGGTCACGGTGAAGCACCCGGCAATGGTGCCCAAGGCGTTGTCCTCGTTGAACACGTCTGTGAGGGTTTCGACGTCTTTGATGTCTTTCCACACCTCCAGAGAGTCGCCCAAAAACGGGGCCCATCGAATACGATACACCACGATGTCGTCGGATTCACAACCTTCCGGCCGAGACCAAGTGAGGGTGTCGCGCTCTTGCTCGCATGAGGGCTGAACGTCCAAGTTCAACGCACAAGGCGGGGTGTAGTCATACGGGGTCCCGCACGCTTCCTGACTCACGTTCACCAGCGGGGATTCTGTCGAGGGGTCGTCGTAACGGCCCAGGGTGGTGACGCGGTAGCAATACGTCTCACCGTTGACCAAATTGGTGTCCACAAAAAAGGAGGTCGCCACCGTGTCCAGCACCACGTAATCCCCCCCAGTGGGCACCTCACGCTCGACCACGTAATGCCCCACCGCCCACGGCGCGTTTTGAAAAACATCCAGCCTCAATTCGTTGTCGTCTGGGGTGAAGGCCAGCCACGGCGTGGACGCGGCGGGTGGCAATCCCACCGAGGTGCCGGCACTGGCCAACGTCACGTCGAATTCCCACGCCGAGGACTCGGTGTCCAACCCGTCCAACGTCACGAGGGTGTCCAAATCATAAAGGGCCGCCGATGCCTCGGAGGACCAAAGCACCTCCTTAGGATCGCCCGTGCCATCCACGGCGGCACCTTGCAACGTGTAGGTGTAGGGGCCGGAAAAGGCAGCCGTGTCCAATTCGGTGGGGGGCGACCAACCCACAAGCACAGAATCCGATGGACCCGTGCTCGTCACGGAGGCCCGGGTCATGACGGGGACATCTTTTTTGATCCGGCCGCACGCTTCCTCGCTGGCCAACGACATCGCGCCGTCCGCATACCGGGTCACGACGCGGTAGCAATAGGTGACCCCAAAACTGAGGTCCACCTCGTCCACCCACCCCATGGACGCCAACTCGTCCACCGTGCCCACCAAGGTGTACCCCACCCCATTTGGGATGCCGGTCTCGCACAATGCGGGTTCCCAATCTGTCTCGTCCAGGGATCTGCGTCGGTGCACTTCGTAGGCCCCTCCTGACACTTGGGACATCGGCAACGCATCCAAACACGGGGTGGGCGTCCACGTGATTTGCAAGGTGTACCCTTCCGGGCTCACGGCGACTTCCGACACGGGGGGTGACACCACGGTGATTTGTCGAGTTTCGAGGTCGGACAGGGGAATCGGGCTGGCCAAGTCTTTGGCTTTAAAGACCACTTGGTGGGGCTCTGCGCGGACCTCGGCGCAGGTCGGCGACCATGTGAAGGTGCCCAGCCCGTTCCCCCAATACGTGAAATCCCCGGGATGGTCTACTTCTGTGAGCGCCCCGCCCACCGCCGTCATGGTCACAGGATGGCTGTCAGGGTCCGAGGCCAGCACGTCGAAGGTCAAATTGGTCCCGGCCAACACACACGTGTCCGCCATGGGCACCACCTCAGGAGGCTGGTTGGCGCAGAGTTGGACGTCAATTTGGATGTCGCGAACCACCTCACCCACCTTGCGAAGCATCCCATTCAAGAGCCGCCATTCCTCAATGCGGATGGCCACATTGTATTCTCCCACCAACTGCGGCGTGGTCCAGGTAAGGTCGCCCGTCTCCTGGTCAATCGTGAACTCATCCTCCCCTGGGCTCACCTCGTCCGGAAAAACGTAGGTTGGAATGGGGTCGCCGTTGAAGCCACGGCAAGGCACCAAACTGTAAGTCAACACATCGCCGTCTGGGTCGTGCGCGGCTGGGTTGTGAATCCACGGCTGGTTCAAGCACGCATTCTCGGTGGCCGGATTCAACAACTGCGCACTGTTGTTGTGGCCCGCTTGCGGGTCGATGATGAGCAAGGATCGAATGGCGAACGGCGTGTCCACCGAGCCCACCATGTTGAGCACGCCTTCGTTGCGGTTGGGGTCTTCCACGGAAAGTTCATACACCCCCGGCCCCCCATAGGTGTGTGTACCCCGATAGGTGTTCACTTGCACGTTTCCGCCAAGTTGGCCCACCGGAAGTTCACGCGCCAGGCTGTCGAGGTCGTTTCCCGTTTCGTCGCCCCACCTCAAGAACAAAAAGGGCCGGTCCGCCAAGGCGTCGGACTTCGTGTAGGTCGTGATGACCACTTCGTAGGTCAAACCCTGGACGTGGGTGTAAGTGATTTCGCCCGCGCGGTTGTGGGTCGCCCATCCCATCGTGGCGTGAACGACCATGGCCCACACCACCGCCACCCAGGTGCGCCACCTCGAGAGTGGGGGGACGTGGGGGATGGGATTTTGGCGTGAAGTCATGGAAAGACCAAGGTACTCGTCGCTACCTTTGACCAACCTCCATGAGCTCCAAGAATTCAAAAATCAGGGTCGGCATTTCCTGCGGTGACCCCAACGGCATCGGGTTGGAAGCGTTGGCTGACGCGTTTCGCGACGGGCGCACCCTCGCAAGCATTGTGCCTGTGGTCTTTGCGCCGCGTGTCCTTGCAGAGCGTGCCTTTGAAAACATCGCTTGGGGCGAGGTCGGGGATGCGTCGGAGGCACGCCCAGGCCAAATCAACGTGCTCGACTTCGACGCGCCCGAGTTCACGCAGGAGCCGGGTGAAGCGACCGAGCAAGCCGGAGCCGTGGCCATGGAAAGCCTTCAACGCGCGGTGGGCCACTTGGCCAAGACCGCCGTGGACGTGCTTGTGACGGCGCCGATCAACAAAGACACCATCCGCCAGGCGGGATTCTCCTTCCCTGGCCACACCGAATACCTGGCCAGCGAGGCCGGCGTGGACGAGGTGCTCATGTTGCTGTGTTGCGACGGACTTCGGATCGGCATGGTCACGGGCCACGTCGCGTTGAAAGACGTGAGTGCCCAGTTGACCCCCGACCGCATCATGGCCAAGTTGCGGTTGATGAACGACAGCCTCATCCGCGACTTTGGCATCCCCACCCCACGCATCGCCGTGTTGGGACTGAACCCCCACGCCGGCGACAACGGCATGATGGGCGACGAGGAAAAACGCATTTTGGCCCCGGCGTTGGACAAGGGCAAGGCCGAAGGCATCGAAGCCATGGGGCCTTACGCCGCCGACGGCTTCTTCGGGTCTGGCGCATTCAAGCACTTCGACGGGGTGCTTGCCATGTACCACGACCAAGGCCTCGCACCATTCAAGGCCCTGAGCTTTGGGCGGGGGGTGAACTTCACCGCCGGCCTGCCCGTCGTACGGACCAGCCCGGACCACGGCACAGGTTTTGACATTGCCGGGCAAGGAAAAGCCCATGGCGCGTCCATTCGGGAAGCCATTCGCCTGGCGTGCGACGTGCGGAAACACCGCCTCGAACACCGCGATTTTGCTGGAAATCCGCTTGAGATCGCCCCACCGAAACCCGAATACAGGGGCCGCGGTCGGGGTTGACGCCCGGAAGGGTTGCCAAATCCACCCCCTTTGGCTACCTTTGCACTCCCCAAAAATTTGGAGGACATGGATTTGATGGCCGACTACCGCATCCCATTTGTGGGTTTGAAGCCTGGAAAACATGAATTCCAAATGCGTGTGGACCCGGAGTTCTTTGCTTGTTTTCCCCATTCCGACGTGGACCAGGTCCATGGAGATGTGCATGTGGAGTTGGACAAACTCGACACCACCATGACCCTCCGTCTGGACCTCGACGCCCAGCTCACGGCCCCTTGCGACCGATGCTTGGACGACGTCAACATCCCGCTCACCGCCAGCGACCGAATTTCGATTCGCTTTGGAGACGACACGATGTTGGAAGACGACTTGTGGATTCTTGGCACCAAGGAGTACGAATTGGATGTGGCACATGCCATTTTTCAATTGGTGCACCTGGCCAAACCCTCCCGAGTCATCCACGAACAGGAAACCGATTGCGACCTCAGCATGACTGAGTGGCAAGACGATTCCGCGGAAGATGGAGAAGACGGCAACGACATCGACCCACGCTGGGCAGCATTGAAAAGACTCGACAACTAACGCACCATGGCACATCCGAAAAGACGGCAGAGCAAAACGCGTACGCGCAAGCGCCGCACCCACGATGCTTTGACTCCTCCCAACGTGAGCACCTGTCCAACCACAGGTCAAGCACACCTGTCTCACCGAGCCCACTGGCACGAAGGCAAGCTCTACTACAAGGGCAAGGTGGTGATGGAGCGCGAGGAAGCGTAACCGCACAAAACCGACCCGTCACCTATGGGTGACACGAAAAAGGATTCCAAATGGAGTCCTTTTTTCATGCCGCAACTTTTCCACGGAACCCGTTGAAGACTCGCGCCTTCACGGACTTCCCCCCTTAAAGGAGCCTTCTACCTTTGGCCAACTCTGAATACGACTCCGATGCCTGCAGCCATCACATGCGTCTCGGGATATTTGCCCGAAGACAAGCTCACCAACTCCGACCTGGAAAAAATGGTCGACACCACCGACGAATGGATTCGGACCCGCACGGGCATCCAAGAACGTCGGATTCTGAAAGACCCCAACAAGGCCACCTCCGACATGGGCGCAGAAGCGGTGAAGTCCTTGTGCGCCAAGTCCGGTTTGGCCCCTGAGGACATTGACATTGTCATATGCGCCACGGTGACGCCCGACATGTTGTTCCCGTCCACCGCCAACCTCATCGCCCACAAGGCAGGGGCGACCAAGGCATGGGGATTTGACTTGTCTGCGGCCTGCAGTGGATTTTTGTTCGCATTGACCACGGGCGCACAATTCGTAGAAAACGGGAGCGCCAAAAACGTGGTGGTCGTGGGGGCCGACAAAATGAGTTCCATCATCGATTACACCGACCGAACCACGTGCGTCTTGTTTGGAGACGGTGCGGCCGCCGTGTTGTTGCAGCAAGACGAAGGCGATTGCGGGGTCATCGACAGCCAACTATACTCGGATGGCTCCGGGGGTGACTTCTTGTGCATGAAAGCCGGCGGATCCCTCCGTCCGGCCAGCCACGAAACGGTGGACGCCAAGCAGCACTTCATTTTCCAGGACGGTCAACCCGTGTTCAAGGCTGCGGTGACCAACATGGCCGACGTGAGCTACGAGGTGATGGAACGCAACAACCTGACCGCGGACGACGTGGCCTGGCTGGTGCCGCACCAAGCGAACCTCCGCATCATCGACGCCACGCAGCGTCGTACTGGCCTGCCTCACGAAAAGGTCATGATCAACATTCAGAAGTACGGCAACACCACCGCAGCGACCATCCCGCTGTGCCTCCACGACTGGGAATCCCAACTCAAGCACGGCGACAACCTCATCCTCGCCGCGTTTGGCGGTGGGTTCACTTGGGGCTCTGTCTACCTGAAATGGGCTTACGATGGCAGCAAATTCGCCTGACAAGCCAGTCCTCTCTACCTTTCCCCCCTGAAAAACCAAAAATCTCCGACATGAAACTGACGGAAATCCAGGACCTCATCAAGTTCATTGCACGCGCCGGCGTGACCGAAGTTGAAATCGAACAGAAAGAATTCAAGATCACCATCAAGTCGGAAATGCCGAAAGGACGGGGCAAGAAGGACGAAGCCATGGTGCAAACCATCCAGGTGCCTGCAGCCGTGCCGCAAGCCATGGTGGCGGCCCCTGTGACCGCGGCACCCGCTCCTGCTGCCCCTACTGCCCCCGCAGCTCCAGACGCGGAGGAAGTGTCCAACTTGATTGAAATCAAGTCGCCCATGATCGGCACCTTCTACCGCCGTCCTTCCCCAGACAAAGACGTGTTCTGCGAAATTGGAGACGTGCTGAAGCCCGGCGACACGGTGTGTGTGGTGGAGGCCATGAAGCTCTTCAACGAGATTGAATCTGAAGTCTCAGGCAAGATTGTCAAGATCTTGGTCGACGACAACTCCCCCGTGGAGTTCGATCAGCCACTCTTCTTGGTGGACCCTTCTTGATCCGTTGAATCAAATCCTGAACGCATGTTCAACAAGATTCTGATTGCCAACCGCGGCGAGATTGCGCTTCGCGTGATCCGCACTTGCCGCGAAATGGGCATCTCCACCGTGGCGGTCTATTCCACCGCGGACCGCGACAGCCTTCACGTGCGCTTTGCGGACGAAGCGGTGTGCATCGGCCCCGCCCCCAGCGCGCAGAGCTACCTCAACATCCCCAACATCATTGCCGCCGCGGAAATCACCAATTCGGACGCCATCCACCCCGGGTACGGCTTCCTTTCAGAGAACGCGAATTTCTCTCGCATCTGCGCTGAGAACGACATCAAGTTCATCGGTGCAAGCCCCGAGATGATTGACGCCATGGGGGACAAGGCTTCTGCGAAGGCCACCATGAAGAAAGCAGGCGTGCCTGCCATTCCAGGCAGCGAAGGCATTTTGGCCGACTTCGACGAAGCCAAAGCCTGCGCCCACGAAATCGGTTACCCGATCATGCTGAAGGCCACAGCCGGCGGAGGCGGAAAGGGCATGCAGGTGTGCCACAACGACGAAGAATTGGCAGAGGGGTGGGAATCCACCCGTCGCGAAGCCGGTGCGGCGTTTGGCAACGATGGCATGTACATGGAGAAGTTCGTGGTGGAACCTCGCCACATTGAGATCCAAATCGCCTCCGACCAGCGCGGCAAAGCTTGCCACCTGAGCGAGCGCGACTGCTCCATCCAACGCCGCCACCAAAAGTTGGTGGAGGAAACCCCTTCTCCCTACATGACGGACAAGCTCCGTGAAGACATGGGAGAAGCGGCCATCAAGGCTGCCGAAGCGGTGAAGTACGAAGGCGTAGGCACCGTGGAATTCCTGGTCGACGCCGACCGGAACTTCTACTTCATGGAGATGAACACCCGGATTCAGGTGGAGCACACCATCACGGAGGAAGTGATCGACTACGATTTGATCAAAGAGCAAATCAAGTTGGCGGCTGGCGAGAAAATCACAGGCCGCAACCACTTCCCGAAGCTCCACAGCATCCAGTGCCGCATCAACGCAGAGGACCCGGACCGCAACTTCGCGCCGAGCCCCGGCCGCATTACGGATTACCATGCCCCTGGCGGACATGGGGTCCGTGTGGACACCCACGCTTATGCAGGATACGTGATTCCTCCGCACTACGACAGCATGATCAGCAAGCTGATTGTGGTGGCCCAAACCCGAGAAGAGGCGATCACCAAGATGCAGCGCGCCTTGGACGAGTACATCATTGAAGGGGTGAAAACAACCATCCCGTTCCACCAGAGGCTGATGCGCAATCAGCGCTTCCGAGACGGTGACTTCACCACGAAGTTCTTGGAAGAAGAAAACGTCTGAACCTACATCGCCTGGCCACGAGCCGGGCGTTGTGTTTTTAGGCCTGGCCTTGGATCCGTTCGACAAGCGTGGTCGTGCTCCGCCCGGGCACCAAAGGCACCGCCACCACCGAGCCTCCTGACGCGCGCACCTCGGCGCTTCCCACGATGTATTTGGCGTCTGTCGGATCCGTGACTTGAGGGTCGTAGTCGCCGCCTTTGACCAACACGTCAGGCTGCAGGGCTTGCACCACCTTCAAGGGGGTGTCTTGTGCAAACAAAACGACCGCGTCCACGCAGCGAAGGGCAGCCAACATCTGTGCCCGGTCCTCTTCATGGTTGTAAGGTCGGGCGTCTCCCTTGCCCAAGCGCTTGACGCTCGCGTCGGCATTCACCGCCACCACCAATTTGTCTCCTTGGGCAGCCGCAGTCTCCAACACCGCCACGTGACCCACATGCAGGATGTCAAACACCCCGTTGGTGAGCACCACCTTTTGGCCCTCCGACTGCCACCGGCCCACGACGGAGGCGACGGCCTCCAAGGACATGGCGGACAGGTCAGCCACGGCGCATCCTGTGCAAAAACAACAAGACGTAGCCCAGGCCTCCCGTGAGGACAATCATGGCGGTTTGGGTCAACCAAATCACGTTGGCCACGGCGAAGCCCACGTCGCCAGAAAAACCGACGGCTGCGAAGCCCAGGGACACCGCCCAGTGGTAAGAACCAATCCCTCCTGGGGCCGGCAACACCATGCCAAATCCTCCGGCCACCATGACCAGCACCGCGTCGGTCCAACCAATCGAGGCCACCGCTGGGATGGCTTTGAAGAGCACGTAAGACATCAAGAAGTACATGCACCAAATGAACAAGGTGTGCGCCATGAACAACCCGCGACGCTCCATGTTCATGACGCTTCGAATGCCCTTGCCGATGCCTTGCAAGAAGGCCGCAGCCTTGCCCAACACCCCAGACCGGTTGGTTTGCTGGGACACCCAATACACGCCTCCAAGTCCCGCGAGGCCGGCCAAAGCCAAGCCGGTAAAGGAGGCTGTGGCGGGCAATTGCGCCTCGCGCATCAATTCCAGAAACGCGTCAAGGTTGGTCACCAGGGCAAACGACACCAGGCCAAACAACATGATGAAGTCGACCACGCGCTCGGTGATGACCGTCCCAAAGAGCAAATCCACGGGGATGTCGTCGGTTTGGTTCAAGGCCGCACAGCGCGCCAACTCCCCCGACCTTGGAACGAAGGCGTTGGAGAAATAAGAAAAGGCCACTGCGTGCACACTGCGCGCAGGGGAAGCCTTGTGCCCGTTGGGGGCGAGAAGCAAGTTCCAACGCAGGCCCCTGGACACGATCGCCAGGTAGCCCATCACGAACGACCCGGCGATGCCCCACCAGGAGGCAGACGACATGTCACGCTTCAGCGCTTCGGGGTCCTCGACGCCTTGCATCGCAAGCCAAAACAAGCCGATGCCAATGCCAAAGAAGGCCAAATACGTCAAAGCCTTCTTCGCGTTCATGAGAGGCGATTGGTTTCGGTGTCTGGGAACAACACGGTGGGCTTGAACGCCTTGGCTTCTTCCACTGTCATCATGCCGTAAGCGATCACGATGACCACATCTCCTGCCTGGACGCGGCGCGCAGCAGGGCCGTTGAGGCACACTTGCCCAGTCCCGCGTTCCCCGGTGATCACGTAAGTCTCGATGCGCTCTCCGTTGTTGATGTTGACGATTTGGACTTTCTCACCCTCCACAAGGCCCGCCGCTTCGATCAAATCTGGGTCCAGCGAGATGCTCCCGATGTAGTTCAGATCCGCTTGGGTCACAGTCAGCCTGTGCAGCTTGGCACGCATCACATTGATCAACATGCCGCGAAATTACTGCAGGGAGGGGACCCAAAGGACCTCCACCCGCCGGTTTAGCCCGTCGTCCTCGCAACAAGGCTCTCGGCTGCCCATGCCGCGCACCCCCACCGACGCAGGGGCCAAGCCAATGCGCGACCGCAACCACGCGGCCACGACTTCCGCCCGTGCTCGACTCAACGCCTTGTTGGTCGCAGGAGTCCCGGACGCATCGGTGTGCCCCGTCACCTGCCAACGGCCCATGCCAGGCCGAGCCTCGTCGCCAAGCGCCTTCACCCAACCGTCCAAGGCGTCCAACGCTTCGCGGTTCAAATCGGACGCGGCGTGGTCGAAGTGCACCCACATGGATGTGGAGGTTGGCCAATCCGAACCGTCCGCAGCCCCACGGTTGAGCAACCCGGCCAGCAGATCCAAGGGGAGGATGGTGAACGTCCACCCGCTTGCGGCAGACAACCCGTAGCGACGTACCTCGGCCCCCTCTGGGTCGCGCAACACCGCCGTGGCCATGACCTTGTTGTCGAAGCATCCCGCCAAAGTCACTTTCCACACGTCCTCCATGTGCAGTGCGTCCAGGGCAAGGCAAGCATCCTTGGACTGGGCGGCCAACGACCCTGTCGCGGTGCGGATTTCAAGGTTGGCGCCCTGGCATTGCGGGGCGTCCAAGCACAACGTCCATCCAGTCGCGAGGCTCTTTGACGTGTTGTACCCCGTCCACTGCACCACCTTCAGCGGACCGTCATCCTCTAGCTGGACCGTCACCCAACGCAGGTTGGGCCCAGCCTCATGCATCCCGACAGCGTGGACATTGGACATCTCTTCAAATTTCACCCGCTCGGCACGGAGCCACTGCTTGGCCGCCGCAGCGCGGTGGAGGTGAAAACGGCCATCCACCCGGCTTGCGAAGACCAAATCTGCCCCCAACCATCCTGGAAACACCTCGTCTTCCACGGTGTTCAGTCCATCCAAAGGCATGGGCTCGGACCATGTGTCGTCCGGCCTGCGGTAGGACAAGAACAAATCGAGATGATCGGCACCTTCGCGGACCGCCGCCATCACGGCCACTGGTCGGTCTGGATGCATCGCCACGTGTTGCAAGTGGCCCAAGGCTGACCACGACGGCGCACGAAACGGGACAAGCGATTCAAGGCGCAGCGGTCCGCCAAGCAAAGGGGCTGAATGCAACGTCCAGGTTTGGTCCAACGACCTCACCCAATTCAGGGTGCCGTCCAGGGTGGTCAAATACACCCGCTCCCCGTCGCCGCCCACCACGGCCACGTGGTCGTCCAAGTCCCAACCCTGGCCGAGCGAGACACCCGCCGCCATGGCGAACCCCATGCACCACGTCAGCCTCTGGTTCAAGACTGAGATTGCTGCCATAAGGTTTGGGCTTGTTGCGCTTCCTCGTACCAGGCCTCCCCAAACCGCCTCAAGAGCGCGTCTTTGCAAAAATCGAGCACGGTGATTTTCTCCGCTTTGCCGCACAAACGCGCCGCCTCGCAGATGTGCCATTGGTGGTAGTTGAGGGCGGCGAAGTCGAGCAGTTCCTTGACGCGAATGGGGTACAAGTGACAGCTCATGGGCTTGCGCCATTGGGTCTTGCCCTCGAAGTAGGCGCGCTCCAACCCACATTTGGCCGTGCCGTCGGCGTCGAACACGGTGAACGCGCACTCCTTGCCCTCCACCAAAGGGGTGACCAAATCGCCGTCTGCGTCGCGCACCGACAGCCCTTGCTCCTCGACGGCTTTTCGTCCCACTTCAGGCAACAGAGGTGCCACATGGGGCCAGGCTTCTTGCAACTGGCCCACCTCCGCTTGGGTCAGTGGAGCGCCGCTGTCCCCTTCCACACAACACGCACCCTTGCACGCGGCCAGGTCGCAGGCAAAATGGGCCTCAAAGACATCTTCACTCAGCAGGGCGTTGCCAATCCGAATCATCCAAGCGAAGGTAGCGTGAACGTACCTTTCTGACATGGCCCCGACGCCACCACCTCCCCCCCCATCCCACGACGACGGGCAAGTCCAGGCCGAGCACTGGCTGCAACCTGCACGCATCCTTCGGCTCATTTCGTGGACCGTGGGGCTGACGGCCGTGTGGATCGGATGGACCCTCTCGCAAACGGGAGACTGGTCAGCCTTGGCCGAGGTGCACTGGAACGGCACCTGGCTGGGCGTCGCCATGGTGCTCGCCGTGCTCCGGGACCTGGGCTACATGTGGCGCCTCCACGTGCTCTCGGCGGGGGTCATGGGCCTGCGACGCACCGTATCCAGCATCCTGCTCTGGGAGCTCTCCTCCGCCCTCACCCCTTCGGTGGTGGGTGGAAGCGCCGTAGCCACGTTCATCTTGCACCGGAACGGGTTGAACTGGGGAAGGAGTTTGGCCACCGTCATGGCCACCGCATTGATGGACGAGCTGTTCTTTTTGACTGCCTTACCGATCGTGGGCTTGGCCGTAGGCTGGAACGTATTCCTTCCGGCGTCGGCGTCTTGGATTGAGGGCTCCATCCCTGTCATTTTTGGCGGTGGGGTGGCGTTCATGGCGAGCCTGGCCGTGCTCTTGTCTTCTGCCCTGTTCTGGGCCCCTGGCCCAACCCACCGGGCCCTCTGCCACCTGGCCTCCCGCCCCTGGATGTCGCGGTGGGCTGACAAGATTGAAACCTTCGCAGGCGATTTGAAGGTGGCCTCGCGAGGCTTGCGAGGTATGCCGTGGACCACATGGTGCGCGGCCGCTTGCGCCACCGCGCTCAGTTGGACAGCCCGGTTCTTGACCTTGAATGCGGTGTTGTTGGCGTTCGTGGCCCCCATGTTGGACTGGACGGAGGTGTCGCAATTCGACGTTTGGGCTAGGCAGCTCTCGCTGTGGACGGTGATGCTCATCAGCCCCACGCCAGGCTCAGCCGGACTCGCTGAATTGGCCTTGCCGGCATTCTTGTCGGGTGTGCTGCCTTTGGTGCTGGCTCCGGCGGCCTGGACGGCGCTGGTTTTGGTCTGGAGGTTGCTCACCTACCACCTGTATGTGCTGATGGGGGCCATGACCTTGCCGGTTTGGTTGAAACAAACTGGTGCCCCCTCTCGTACCTTTCGAAACCTATGAGCGACAACCCCAACACCCCAGGACGCGGCACCCTCGCAGTGCACGCAGGCGTAGAACCGGACCCAACCACCGGGGCCATCATGACCCCCGTCTACTTGACCTCGACCTACGTCCAAGACGGCGTGGGCAACCACAAAGGTTTCGAGTATTCCCGCACCCACAACCCGACCCGTTCCGCGTTGGAGGACGCGTTTGCCGCCCTCGAGCACGGCAAGCACGGGTTTTCTTTCGCCTCCGGTTTGGCGGCCATGGACACGGTGCTCAAGACGTTGAAGCCCGGGGACGAGGTGATCAGCACCAACGATCTCTACGGGGGCAGCTACCGCCTGTTCACCACGGTCTTCGCCCACTACGGCATCACCTTCCACTTCGTGGATTTGAGCGACCTCGACGCGCTGCAAGCCGCCTTGAACGAGCACACGCGCTTGGTGTGGATTGAAACGCCGACCAACCCCATGATGCAAATCACGGACATCGCAGCGGTCGTCAGCTTGGTGAAAGGCTCGGAAGCGCGTGTGGTGGTGGACAACACGTTCGCCTCCCCCATGCTCCAGAACCCGTTGGACCTGGGGGCGGACATGGTGATGCACAGCGTGACCAAATACCTCGGCGGCCACTCCGACGTGGTGATGGGCTGCTTGGTGACGTCGGACGACGCCTGGGCAGAACAAATCGGAACCCTTCAAAACTCCTGCGGGGCGGTGTCTGGACCGATGGACTGCTTCTTGGTCCTGCGCGGACTCAAAACCTTGCACTTACGCATGCAGCGACACTGCGAAAACGGCGAGGTGGTGGCCCGTCATTTGGCCAAGCATCCTGGCATTTCCAAAGTGCACTGGCCAGGCTTTGAGGACCACCCCGGGCACGATGTCGCGGCACGTCAAATGCACGGCTTTGGCGGCATGGTGGCGTTCACCCTGGCCGACGACAACCTCGAGACGGCAAAAGCTGTGGTGGCTGGCACCAAGCTGTTCACCCTGGCCGAATCCTTGGGGGGCGTCGAAAGCCTGATCGGACACCCTGCCACCATGACCCACGCCAGCATCCCGAAGGGGGTGCGCGAAAAAACAGGCGTCACCGACGGACTGATCCGCTTGAGCGTGGGGGTGGAAGACGCCACAGATTTGCTCGCCGACTTGGACCAGGCCCTGGCCTCAGCGATTGCAGGCCGTGGCTAACATGGCCGTGGTCGGCGCCGGACTCGTCGGCAGCTTGTGGGCCCGTATGCTGGGTAACCGTGGGCACGACGTGGTCGTCTACGAACGCCGACCAGACCCGCGCAACCTCAAGCTGTCTGCGGGACGAAGCATCAACCTCGCCTTGAGCGACCGGGGATGGAAAGCCCTGGAATTGGCTGGCGTGGCCGACGCGGTGCGTGAGATTGCGTTGCCGATCACCGGCCGACGCATGCATGCGGTGGACGGCACGCGAACCTACCAGCCCTACGGCATGGAAGGGCAGTGCATCTACTCGGTGTCGCGCGCCGGACTGAACCGCATCCTTGTGGAGTGCGCCGAGGCCATGCCCAACGTTCGGTTTGAATTCGACCACAAAAGCCTGGGCTACAACCGCGGCGAAGCTGGCGTGACCCTGCACTTGGAGCGCCAAGGAGAACCCTTGGAAGTGACGGTGGACCGCCTGTTTGGGACGGACGGCGCATTCAGCGCCATCCGTGGCCGCATGGCGCGGAACGACCGGTTCGATTTCGAGCAGCGTTACTTGCCCCACGGCTACAAGGAGGTGCCCATGTTGCCAGGCGCCGACGGAGACTTCCAAATGGAGGCCGACGGATTGCACATCTGGCCCCGAGGTCACTTCATGTTGATGGCCCTGCCCAACCCCGACAAGACATTCACGTGCACGTTGTTTGGCCCGTACGAAGGCCCCGACGGGCTGGACTCCTTGACAGACGACGACAGCGTGCAACGGTTCTTCAACACGCATTTCCCAGACGTGGTGCCCTTGCTGCCCAACCTCACTGAAGACTGGAAAACCCACCCCACATCGTCGCTGGTGATGATCCGATGCAACCCCTGGAACGACGGCGACCAAGTGGCCCTGATGGGGGACGCCTCCCACGCCATTGTGCCGTTCTACGGGCAAGGCATGAACAGCGGCATGGAAGATTGCACCGTGCTGGACGGACTCCTCGAGGCGCATGAGAATTGGGACGACATCATGTCGGAATACACGCGTCTTCGGAAACCCGCAGGCGACGGCATCATGGAACTTGCGCTTCAGAATTACATCGAAATGCGTGACCTCACGGGCGACCGCAGGTTCTTGCTCCAAAAGAAGCTGGAGGCCCGGCTCCAACAAGCCCACCCCGACGCGTGGTTGCCCTTGTATTCCTTGGTCACCTTCAGCCACACCCCTTACCACGAGGCGCTGCATCGGGGACGCCTTCAACAGCAGGCGATGGAGACGGTCCTGGATGCGCCAGAAGCGTGGGGGCATTTCGAGGACGACCGTTGGATGACTTCGGTCTTGCAAACGCTTGACACATTGACCGAAGCCCAGCACGCATGAAGGCGCTTTCGCTTGTCCTGATCACGTGCACCTGCATTCTGACAGGATGGAGTCAAGGCGTGTGGGACGACCCGTTTGAGAGCACGCGCAGGACGCACGACACTGAGGCATGGACACTGTCTGCAGGGACCAGCCATGTTCATGCTGGACCCTCCTCATGGAATTCAAGTTGGGTGCTCAACCACGGAACCGCGGCAGCGCCCAAATTGGACACCTTGCACGACGGGCTTTGGACATCGTTGCCGTCCACCCAATGGCGGTTGGGCCTCGGCCACTTGTGGCTGCTTGAAGACATGTTGTGGTCGGACCGCCTCCACGTGGACGTCGGCGTCTCCCGCATGGTGAAGCAGGAGCAATTTCTCGGAAGAATCAAGGACGTGAACGGCACCAACTCCTCCCTCGTGGTGGTGGATGAACTCCTCTTGCATGAGGGGAAATCCTGGGTGTTGGATGGCCAACTCCACTTGCTCAGTGCCGCAGTCACTGGACCGGATGCATTCGTGGAATGGAGCGCGGGCGTGCGCGGCGCCTGGGTCTTCAAGCAACAGTCCGACACATTGGCGCCCATCTTCTTTGAGTCGGCCACCTTGCCGGCCTGGCACGTCGCTTGGACAGCCGGCGTGGGCGTCGGATTCAAGGTGTACCGCGGGCGCATGCTTCGCCTGCGCGTGGAAGCCGACTGGCTGCAATTGGCGCAGGCACGCACCCCGGACGTGGTTCGGGTGGTGGACGCCGATGTACGAGGCCTGAATTGGTTGCAAGGAGGTTACCGGCCTTGGCGTGTGACCCTGACCCACGACCTGTTTCGAAGAAAACCAGCGGAGAGTTGCGCCAACCCCACACGGAGCGAGGCGTCCAAGACGCTGTTTGACCCCAAGAAGATGAAAGGCGGCAAAAAGGCCAAGTCCAAAGGCTTCAAAAAAGCCCTTGAAGAGCGGGAAGATTGGCTGGATTGATCAGCTGCGTTCCTCGCACAGTTCCACCAGCACCTTGGCTGTGTCCGAGGGATGCAAAAAGGCGATGCGCTTGTTGTCTGCCCCGTCCTTGGGTCCTGAAATGACACGGTATCCCTCCTTCTCCAGACGCGCCATTTCCGCCTCGAGGTCATCCACCAAGAACGCCACGTGATGCAATCCGGGTCCGCGCTTGGCGATGTGACGGGCAATAGGGCCGTCGTCGGTGGTCGATTCGAGCAATTCCACCTTGCTGTCGCCCGTCTGGAAAAAGGACGTGATCACGCCTTCGTCCGCGACTTCTTCTCGCTTGTAGGGCTTGACGTTCAAGACATCCTCAAAAATTTTTTCCGCAGAGGCCAAATCGGCCACCGCAATGCCCAGGTGTTCAAGTTGCTTCATGCCGCCAAATTAGGCCTGAGCTACCTTTGGCTGCATGTACGATCCCACTGTTCTCCCGCTTGATTTGACAGGCAAGCATGCGTTGATGTGCGGCGCCTCCCAAGGCATTGGTTTTGCCGCGGCCCAGCAGCTCGCTGGTCTTGGCGCCACCGTGACGCTGCTCGCCAGGAACGAAGCGCGGTTGAAGGACGCCTTGACCGCAATGCCCGGCGAAGGGCACCACATCGCGGTGGCCGATTTCATGGACAACGAGGCTGTGCGCGCCACCGTCGACGCTGTGGTCAGGGCTCGTCCTGTTCACATCTTGGTGAACAACACGGGAGGTCCTGCTGGAGGCCCCATCACCGAAGCACGCACGGACGCATTTGAAGACACCTACCGCCAGCACTTGGTGAACAACCAGCTCTTGGCGCAAGCGGTCTTCCCAGGCATGAAAGCCGCGGGATGGGGCCGCATCGTGAACGTCATCAGCACGTCTGTCAAAGCCCCGCTCATCGGCTTGGGGGTGTCCAACACTGTGCGAGGCGCCGTCGCGAACTGGGCCAAGACCTGGGCCACCGAAGTG
>MDTB01223063.1_pt1 | contig 26403 bp, 29 predicted proteins | sample 811161 | NCBI WGS metagenome assembly MDTB01 (sample SAMN05326650, study PRJNA326480) | marine metagenome | isolation source: seawater | place: Mediterranean Sea | collected 2009 | reverse complement strand
CAGAAATTAAAATGGGAAAGCTTTTTACTTGTCCCACATCACTTTTGTTATGCGGAATTGTTTTGCCGCAATGTTCGGCTAAGCTATGTGCAAAATGCGGTAGTTGTGCGGCGGAATGTAGGCTCTTTATCTGCGCATTAATGAACTTAATGTGTTCGCCTGCTGCCATGAATTTAGCACTTAATATATAGGCAAGTATGGCGGCGTATTGCGCTTTACTATACGGGTCAGATTTATGCGCAAATTGCATCATGCGGCTGCGTGAGACCCATATGGCGATTGTCTGCGCCTTTTCCCATTCGCGCTCGCGTATATAGTGTGTGTCGCCTTTGGCTGACTTTCGCCAGTCAATGTTTTGGCTGTTATCACCATCTTGATATTCTTTATATTGCCAAAAATCAGCGCCCGTGCCTGAACGGCGCTGTCCTTGATGGCCGTGGGTGAAATAAGGTGTTCTGAACTTGTTGATAAGGTGGCTGAAATCAGGTGTTTTTGCCATTGCGCTTTCAGCGCCAAGCATGATGAAGTCCGCGCTTAGTTTCTTATGATCCTGTTTTGATACGGATGGTATGAAGCGCGACAAAGCCACGATTTGCCTCCTTGGCCCTTAAGTTAACAGAATTCTTCAATAAGGTGATCGACAATATGCTCGATTGTGATGCCGTCTGCCATTGCGTGCGCGTTAAGGCTCATGCGGTGTCTAAGGATTGGCCGCGCAAGCGACCTGATGTCCTCATTAGTCGGCACTTGACGGTCATTGACTAAGGCATGAGCACGTACAGCCAAAGCAAGAGACTGTGTAGCGCGAGGCCCCGGAGCCCAAATAACATAGTCTTTAACAATCTTCTGCGAAGATGTTTCAGGGCGTGCATTACGCACAAGGGTAACGATGGAATCTAAGACAGTTTCCGGCAGCGGCATGTCTTTGACCAGAGCTTGGATGTCTAATAAATCTTGCGGCGATGCTATGGCGCGGAGTTCTTGCGGGGCGTTGGTGGTGGTTGCCAAGACCATGTTGCGCTCAGCGTCTAAATCAGGATAATCAATTTGAATTTCCATCATAAAACGGTCAAGCTGTGCTTCGGGTAGAGGGTATGTGCCTTCTTGTTCTAGCGGGTTTTGCGTGGCAAGGACATAAAACGGTGATGGCAGATTATATGTCTTACCTGCGATGGTGACTTGGTGTTCTTGCATAGCTTGTAATAGTGCGGATTGCGTGCGCGGGCTGGCACGGTTAATTTCATCAGCCATAAGTAATTGTGCGAATATCGGCCCTTTAACGAATGAAAAACTGCGTTTGCCATCAGCGGCTTCACTTAAAATTTCAGAGCCGATAATGTCAGCGGGCATAAGGTCAGGTGTACATTGAATACGCTTGGTATCTACGCCCATAATTGTCCCGATAGATTCAACCAATTTGGTTTTTGCTAACCCTGGTACACCTAAAAGAATAAGGTGACCGCCACTTGCTAAGCATGTTAAAGTTAAATCAATAACGCGGCCTTGCCCCAGAATAATTGTGGAAAGTTGTGTTTTGATTTTCTGTAGTTTTTCTGCGGCGTGAGTGAGCTGGTCATTTAGGCTGTTCTTATCGGTCATTACTTTTTATCCAGTTTGCTTTGAATCAGAATGAATAGAATTATTATCGTTTCTAATATTTTAGTATATTAAGAATGCTATGTAGATATCGAATAGGTTAAAGTTTCAAGTTATGCAGATTGATCTTGCTGTGTCCAAAAAAATTACGTTGCCGGCGGGCTATAAAAAGACTGGTGTGAAACAGGTTTTTAAAGCGCTTGATTACAACTGCCTTTTTGTCGGCGGCTGTGTACGCGACGTCGTTTTAAAACATATAAGTAGCGATATTGATATTGCAACCCCCTTATTACCGCAAGAGGTTATGGACAGACTGAGTAAGGCGAATATCAAAGCCATCGCAACGGGCATTGAACACGGCACAGTAACGGCGGTTAGTCATGGCGTATCAATGGAAATCACAACATTGCGCAGGGATGTTGCCACAGATGGTCGCCGCGCCGTTGTGACTTTTTCAACAGATTGGCATGAAGATGCACAGCGGCGTGACTTTACTTTTAATAGCCTGTTGATGGATTTAAGAGGGCATATTTATGACCCGACAGGGCAAGGATTGTCTGATTTAAACGAACGCCGCGTGGCCTTTATTGGTGATGCTCGGGCGCGTGTGCGTGAGGACTATTTGCGTATATTGCGTTATTTCCGTTTTTGCGCACGTTATGATATGGCATTTGATAACGATATTCTTGATGTTTTCACACAAGAAGTTGAGGGGCTAGAGCGTGTTTCAAAAGAAAGAGTTACAGCAGAGATATTTAAAATATTGGAGAGTGATGCGCCACAAAAGGCTGTGAATATGCTTGCTTCTTACCCAATTTTTTCATGGTTTGGGAAAAGCTGCGCTTATTTGGATCATTTTTGCGCCGTGCAAAAACAGTATGATGCTTACAGTTTGATTGGGCGGCTGTTTTTGATTTGCTCAGGCGGCTCTTTGGCGGTGAAAACGCATTTAAGCCTCTCTAATCGGGATGTTTCGACACTTAGTGAGCTTTCAAGGTTTATCGGGGAATACCCACATAAAACGATTGATTGTTTTTTATATTATTATAATCACAGCACTCTTACGCAAGGGGTAATTTACCTATACGCATCAGGCAGCATCAGCAAAGATACGCTTGCATTTATTTTGTCAGAAGTAAAAAACTGGACTGCGCCTATTTTTCCGATTAATGGCGGGATGTTGATTGAAGAAGGCTATGAGCCTGGCGCGCGGCTAGGCAAGGCTTTACGCCATGTTGAAGAATGGTGGGTTGCTGAAAAATTTGCGCCGAAACGAGATGCGTGTTTATACGAAGCCATCAAATGGTTCAGCAAAAACTAGGCTCTATAGTTACAATTTATATTGTGTAGTCCAGCTGTGTATCAAGAATCATTCTTCTTACGCCGCGACCATTGACGAGCTTATTTGAATCGATTTCAGCGCGCGTTGCGCCGCGATGGGCATTCATCGCGTGATCGTTCATATCCTCAAGATCTTTACGGCTGATATTGGCGGTTGAAAGCGTTTTTGGCGGCGTTGCTTTTAAGGCCGCCATATATTCCGCGTAATTATAATTTTTTGAGTGTGTTTCAAGTAGCATAGCAGCGTGAATACAGTATTGATTGGTATAAAAGGTCTCTATTTGCTGTGCGTGTGCTGGCGTTAAGGTGATATGCTGTGGCGCTTTAATGACGCATTCAGATTGACGCTGTATGCTACGATTATCTTTTGATTTTACATTGAAAGTAAAGGTGAGTGTTAGTGTGTCGTTTTGTAATTTTTGTTTTGTTGTAAAAGTAGCCATGAAATTTCCCCATATATTTTTATTGTTATATTTTTATCCCCTCCAATATAAAAAACAGCCGAGAGGAGGGATTCCCGGCTGTTGAAATAGACCCCAAAGGGTCAAATCTTAGAATGTAAAAAGTCTTACTCTTTAGCACCAAATAGAGCGCCGTAACGGTTCTCAAATTTAGATAGCTGACCTTTTTCAACAACTTGATGTGTGCCACCTTGCCAAGCAGGGTGAGACAGTGGGTCAACGTCAAGACGCATGATGTCGCCTTCTTTGCCCCAAGTTGATTTTGTCTTATACTCTGTACCATCAGTCATCACAATTGTGATTTCATGGTAATCAGGATGAATATCGGCTTTCATTTTGTTCGCTCCTAATATAAATTCCGAACGTGTTTCTACATAATTTAGTAAAGGATTGCAAGCATGTTTTTTGAAAAAGTTACTTTTGAAGCGAAAATCGCTCGTCTAAAGCAGCGCCGCGCGATCATAAGTGCGATGCGCAGTTTCTTCGATGGGCTTGATTACCTTGAAGTAGAAACACCAATTTTGCAGATTAGCCCGTGTATGGATACCCATATACATGCCTTTCAAACGCAATATAAAGATGTGTCACTGCAAAGCAAGCAAAACTTGTATTTGCATACTAGCCCTGAATTTGGAATGAAAAAATTGCTCTCAGCGGGGCTAGAACGGATTTATCAAATTTGCCATGTGTTTCGTAACGCAGACGATACAAAATTGCACAGCCCTGAATTTACGATGATTGAATGGTATAATACGGCGCATAGCTATGAAGCTCTAATGGCTGAAACAATAGATCTGATAAAGCATTGCGCTGATATAGTAGGTATTGATGCATATAAATGGCAGGGGCATAGCGTTGATACGGATGCGCCGTGGCAGAAGATAAGCGTTAAAGAATGTTTCGCGCGTTATGCGGATATCGATTTGGATCTTTATTTAGATGACCGCGATGGTTTTGCCGCCACAATTGCAGCGAAGGGGCTTCATGTTGCCGCTGATGATGGCTGGGATGATTTATTCCACCGTGTAATGCTTGAATATATTGAGCCGCATCTGGGCATGGCGCAGCCGGCCATATTATATGATTACCCAAAGCGTTTGGCGGCTTTAGCGCAGGTTAAACAAAACGATCCGCTCTATGCAGAGCGCTTTGAGGTCTATATAGCGGGGGTAGAGCTCGCCAATGGCTTTGGGGAGCTAACAGACGCGAAAGAGCAGCGTAGGCGCTTTGTCAGCGAAATGGACGCAAAGCAAGCAATCTATGGAGAGCGCTATCCCGTAGATGAAGAGCTGATAGCGGCGTTAGAACAGGGGCTGCCCGCATGTAGCGGTATTGCGCTTGGCATTGATCGTCTTGTGATGCTAATAACGGGCGCCGCACATATTGATGATGTGCTGTGGCATCCCGTTACTTTAGAAGGTTAATTATAGGTGAGGGCTTGTCTTTAAGCTGCGGCCGCTTGGTCTTTGCTCGTTGCGAGTGACTTACCTTTTGAACCGAGGTCAACAAAAGCTTCATCAAGGCGAGCAATCATTGATTTTTCAGCTTCACGCAGCCATTTTCGTGGATCGTAGAGCTTTTTATAGGGCTCGCCATTTTCTGGATCAATTTGGTAGTTAAACGCCATTGGGTGTGCTTCGACATAATCGCCAATCGCTTCGGCAAAGGCAAACTGGGTGTCTGTATCAATGTTCATTTTAAACACACCGTAAGAAATGGCTTCGGTGATTTTTGCTTTTTCAGAACCTGAGCCGCCATGGAACACCAGGTCAATAGGGTTGGCTTCTAGCCCATTTTTCTCTTGGACGAGGGCTTGAGAGTTTTTCAAAATATCAGGGCGGAGGTCAACATTACCCGGTTTGTAAACGCCATGGACATTACCAAAAGATGCGGCAACGCTGAAATGGCCAAGCGGCGTTAATGTTTCGTAGGCAAGCAATACGTCTTCTGGCTGTGTGTAAAGGCGAGCATCGTCAATATCATCACTGCCTACGCCATCTTCTTCACCGCCTGTACAGCCAAGTTCAATTTCGATGCTCATATCAAGTGCATCAAGTAATTTAAGGATGCGGGCGGATTCTGAAATGTTGTAATCAAGTTCTTCTTCAGAAAGGTCAATCATGTGCGACGTAAATAACGGTACCCCATGCTTTTCTTTGTATTTACGGCCTTCTTCTATTAACGCTTCGACCCAAGGGACAAGTTTTTTATTGGCGTGGTCGGTATGAAGAACGACGCAAACGCCATAATGTTCCGCTAGTAAATGTACGTGCTGCGCGGCGGCAACAGCGCCAAGAACTTTGGCCTTGAAACTATCACCAAACCCCATGCCTGCATAAAACTCTGCGCCGCCATTTGAAAGCTGAATGATAACGTCTGATTTGTTTTTTGCTGCTGATTCTAAAACAGCGTTTAATGAATTTGTGCCAACAATGTTGACCGCGGGCAGGGCGTAGCCGCCATCTTTACATGCTTTTACAAGCTGTTTATATGTTTCACCAAATACGACACCAGGTTTCAATTGAACGGTAGAGGGCATAGATATAATCCTTATCTGAACAGTTAAGTTGCAAAAAGATCATACAATATGTGCCGCGCACACTATATGGTTTTTAGTCAGCATTTAATCTGATTGTGGATAATATCAGGGTGGGGCGCTATATTTCAGGCTTGTATATATCAAGCGTGACTTTTGCTTTGCCTGTATTGCTCATGCGAAGACAGGTGAGACCAGCGCCGCCGACCATAAGCGCTGCGCCAGTGAGCTTAATAAAAGGTACACTTACTTTCCAAAGTAGTGCGCCAGTTCCTGCGCCAATGAGCGCGCGGCTAAGCAGTTTCTTCGGGTAGTTTATAGGCTCTTTAATATCTGCGATTTTTAGGCAGTAACCGCGCTGCTTTACATTTTCAAAGAATTCTTGGAACGCTTCATTTGCCGCGAAGTCCTTTTTCTCTAGGCCATAAAAATATTGCGAACGTAGGCCAAAAACGGTTTTTAAACGCTGTTTAGTGTTGTTGATACCGCCCGGACAGATAACAAGCTTGCCGTCATTGTTTTGTGCTGCGGCAATTGTTTTGTCGATATTTTTATTCAACTTATTGAAGATGTCTGTTAGATGATTGTCTAAAGTCATTAAAATCTTCCCTGTCCCATATTTGTTATTTAGACTCTTTGTTATAATGATTTTTATGTTATGTCAAGATGCTCCGCGGTGGAAAACGCATTGATTATGTTAATGTGCTGTGTTAAAGTGCCTGCATGATCTTCGAGTTTATAGAAAATGGTTTGCCTGCGGGGTATAAGGCCAATAAAAGCATATATTCGAATGTATCGGCATTGCAGCCGATATTTGATCGTATGGCATTACCGCTGCCAAGTAAGTATCGGCATTTGCAATATACGCGTGAAGGTGGTTTTAACTTATTTCTTAACCGTTATGGTATGGTGCTGCGATTTTATCCATATAATGATGAAGCGCAGGCGCGCCATACGGATGGCATAAATCAAAATGATCATATTTATCACGCTAAGGCATTGCCTTATCTAGGTTGTGTGCGTTATCCGAATTTTACGATGCAGCTAATGCCTGCTGTGAAATTATGTGAGAGTGCGGCGCATTCCTACGCGTTAGGCCAGAGATTTCAGCGTGATTTAAATGATGTGGTAGATAGTACTGTGATCAGTAATACAGGATATAAAACGAGCATTCAGGAAGATGCTGAGAGCTGTATTTTGCTAGATACCATTTACCTGACCGGTAATATGGCTGGGTATTATGAGCGTTACTTGTCAAGGAGGCAGCGCGGTATATTGGATAATTTTGAAGATTACGCTGACTTACAGCAGCTATTTCATGATGCTTGGGTCGAATCCACGATGGATGATAATGCTGCAATGGCAAAGTTTTGGGATGAAGCGGAGCGTATCTGCGCTACGGAAGATCGCTTGCAGCCGAGCTGGTTAGTTGTCGACCCTAATTATAATATTGATTTTCGTAATACGCTATCTGCAAAAGGGAACTTTGTTCGGGCGTCTAAATCATATGATAGTAAGCTTGGGGCGTATTTGGGCGAACCTAGCTTTTTGTCTTCTGTTTGTTCCAAAGCGCTTCACGCTCTTGGAATGTAATATCACGCAGCGTTTTGTCTTCGGCGCGGCAATCGTTTTCCATGCCGCGGAAGCGTTTTTCGAACTTTTGATTGGTCTTACGCATGGCGTGTTCGCTATCTAGACCTAATTTTCGCCCGATATTGGTGACGGTGAATAACACGTCACCATATTCTTCTAAGATATGGTCTTGGTCGCCGCTTGCTATGGCTTCTTTTAACTCGGCGAGTTCTTCGTCCACCTTGTCAAAAACATCAAGAACGTTATTCCACTCAAAACCTTCTTTAACGGCTTTCTTTTGTAATTTATGCGCGCGAAGCATTGCGGGCATGTTCGTTGGAATGTCGTCAAGGACACTGGTGTTTTCACCCTTGTCTTTGCCTTTATTGGCTTTCTCTAAATCTTTGCGCTGTTCCCATTTCTCAAGGACATGGGCGGCGCTGTCGGCGCTGTCATCTTCAAATACATGCGGATGACGGAAAATCATTTTGTCGGTGATGGATTGAGCGACATCATCAAAGGTGAAGAGGTTTTCTTCCTTGGCCATTTGCGCGTGGAAGACGACCTGTAGCAACAAGTCACCGAGTTCTTCTTTAATATCATCGTGGTCGCCGCGGTCAATCGCGTCTGCGACTTCGTAGGCTTCTTCGATGGTGTAAGGGGCAATGCTGGCGAAGTCTTGTTCTAAATCCCATGGGCAGCCGCCATCTGGGTCGCGTAGCTTGCTCATAACATCGAGCAGTTGATAGATAGGGGCTTTTAATTCAGTCATGTCAAAAGCCCCTTATATAATATTTAGAATGTAATCTGCGCGGATTTTATGCTGCGAAGCTTTTTTCTACGTCACTTATTGCTTGGTCATTAAGTGACTTTGCTTTCTTGCTGTCGATGTTATCAACGATAATTTCGCGTGTCGCTTTGATCGCTAGATCCGCGGCATAGGCGCGCATTTCCTCAATTGCCTGCGCTTCCATTAAAGAAAGGCGTTCTTTAAGCTGTTCTTCACGGCGTGCAAGTTCGGCGTCTAACTCTTTAGATGCTTTTTCGCGGATTTTCTGTGCGTGCTCTTCTGCAGTTTTAATAACGTCTTCTGCGTCAGATGCTGTTTCACGTTTCATGCGCTGGTATTCAGAAAGTAACTCTTGCGCTTCTACGCGTAGGTTTTCTGCTTCTTCAACGTCTTTACGTGCTGTTTCGATATGGCTGTCTAGGGCAGATGTTACTGAGCCACGTCCCATTTTATAAGCAAGCACTACAAAGAGTAGGAATGATATGAGAACCCAGCTATGTGTGTCTGAAAAGAATTCTGACATAATTTTATCCTTTTAATACAATGGTCTGCTTAAGCAGCTTTATCTAGTTTTTGAACGACGGATTTGACGGCGCTAATATCTGCATCAACATTGATGATTTTGGAGGCGGCCTGCATTGCAGCATCTGCAGCAACGCCATGCATATCTGATAGAGCGGCAGCTTTTGCTGCAGTTATTGATTTGTCTAAATCTGCGGTGACTTTATCTTGGTTTGCGCGGAAAGCTTCAACGGCTTCGTTTGCTTTAGACTTTAGCTCTTCTTGGGTTGTGTTGATGATTTCAGAAGATTTGTCTTTTGATTCTTTTAAGATGCGTTCGTGGTCAGCCTTAACGCTTTGCGCTTGGGCGTTAATTTTCTCAGCGCTTTCAATGTCCGTTTTTATGCGTGTTTCACGCGCGTCAAGGCTATTTGCAATGTCAGGTAAGCCTTTCTTGGCGAAGAAAATATACATAAATGCAAAAACAACAGCGAGCCAAAATATTTGAGACGCAAACCATGTCAGGTCAAACTGCGGTAGGCCACCAGTGCCATGCTCTGCGCTGTGCGAGATCACGTTGCCGTGGTCGTCAAGAACAGGTGCGTTATGATCTCCGGTGTTGTCCGCTGCGGCGTGGTGCGAGTCATGCATTGTTTGTGCATGCGTCTGCGCTTCACCTGCGGCAGGTTCAATCATTTTATTAAGTTCAGAAAAGCTGCGTTTGACGGCGCTGTCCTGATGTGTTGTTTGTGGTGCAGCGCTGTTATCAAGTTCTGCGGTCAGAAACATGCCTGTGTCAGAATAAGTGTTTTGGATTGCCGCGTCGGCGTTATGTGCGCCAAGGCACAGTAGCAAAACCATTAAGGTTGATGTAATTTTGTTCATGTTCATCATTTCTATAAATTGTATATAGTTACTTAATCTTTTTCTTATTCTGGGCGTTTTATTCGTCGTCTTATACTGGGTAAGGCAATGCAGATTTCACACCTGCAATTGCCTGACACCATAATATACTGCGCTTAAAATTAAGCTGCGAATACGAGATAGAACGCGATAAGAAGTGCGAAAATCGCAAGAGCTTCTGTAAGCGCGAAAGTGAGGAAGAATTTCTTATCAAGAATTTCTGCAGCACTTGGGTTACGACCAACAGCTTCGTTGTATGAGCCGAAGATAGTACCAAGACCGATACCAACACCGATGAGTGGTAGAAGAGCGATTGCGCCTGCAAGTAGTTTTACAGCTTCTAGTTCCATTTTAACGTTTCCTTATGTTTAGTTTTTAGTAGTAAAAGTGAGAATTATTTAAGTTATCCAAAGGCTTGTCTTGTGAACTTAATGTTCTAGCTCAACTGTATCTTTAAGATAAATACAGCTAAGGATAGCGAACACATAAGCCTGCAAGAAGGCAATTAGAAACTCAAAACCGATAAGAAGCACATTGAACAGCATTGGTAGGATGCCAAGGGCATAGCCTGCAAATCCCATGCTGATCATGCTTACGCTGAAGCCTGCAATTACTTTAAGTAATATGTGGCCCGCGATCATATTCGCAAATAAACGTACAGATAATGTAATTGGACGAATTGCAAATGAGAGAATTTCAATCGGAATAACAAGCGGCATCAACCATAAAGGAACACCTGGCGGCAAAAACAAGCTAAAGAAGTGCATGCCGTGCTTAAATATACCGATAATAACGACCATAATGAATACCATTAAGGCCAAAGCGCCAGTAACGGCGATATGTGATGTGTATGTGAATGCATAAGGGATAAGACCAAGAGCGTTACCAAGAAATACAATCATAAACAGAGTAAAGACCAATGGGAAGTATTGGCGACCTTGTGTGCCAATATTTTCACGCACCATATTCGCAATAAAGGCGTAGCACATTTCAGTCATGGCCTGCATACGCGAAGGAACCATAGAATGTTTACGTGAAGCGATTGCAAAAAACGCAATAGATAAGAACGCTGCTATCACCATCCATAAAGACGAATTAGTGAACGACAAATCAACGCCAGAAAGCTGGAGTTCGATTAACGGTTTAATCTCAAATTGATGGGTAGGACTTGCCACTTGTACCTCTGTATCTCAATCTATATTCATTTATACATATATAACGTGCATAAAAACATTATGCAGCGACTAAATAGCGGTTTTTTTCACCGTTTGCAACAGTGAAGTTTAGAAAAACCTATTTTGTTAATTTATAAATATTCCAAAAGCCTGTGATTACGCCAAGAACAAAGAAAATCATAAGGAATAAAGGTGACTTATCAAGCCAGTTATCAAGCCCCATGCCAACGAAAAAACATACAACGATGGGGGTGAGGAGTTCAATGCCTGCCTTTACGCCATCATTGGTTGCTTTTGCTTTTTTACTTAGGTCTTCATCGAGGCCATGTTTGTGTTTTAGCGTGTTTAGGCGCTTATCAAAAGCGGTAGATTCGTTCGCTTTGTGTTGTTCTTCTGGCGTCTTTGGCGCGTCAGGGGGGGGATTTACCACGTTATTTTTATTGTCTTCATTATCATGCTGCATTATCTAAAAAATCCAATTCTTGTTGGAGGTCAACGGAAACGAGCTGTGAGACCCCTTGTTCAGCCATAGTCACGCCGTAAAGGCGATCCATGCGTGCCATTGTTAAGCGGTGGTGGGTGATGACCAAGAACCTTGTGTGCCCGTGCGCGGCGATTTCATCAAGCAAATCACAGACGCGGTCAACATTTGCATCATCAAGGGGGGCATCAACCTCATCAAGGACACATATTGGTGATGGGTTGGTTAAAAACATGGCGAATATCAATGCGATAGAGGCCAAGGTTTGTTCGCCGCCTGACATTAAAGAAAGCGATTGTAGCGTTTTACCTGGTGGCTGCGCGAAAATTTCGATGCCCGCATCAAGGGCATCATCCGAATCAACAAGCTGCAAATAGGCTTCGCCGCCACGGTAAAGCTGCTTAAACAGGGCTTTGAAGTGATTGTTGACCTCTTCAAATGTCGCGATCAGTCTTGCGCGCGCTTCGGCGTTTAATGTGTTAATCGCTTTACGCAGTTCATCAATAGCGAGGACGAGGTCTTCTTTTTCTTTAAGTATTGATGTCAGTTCGCCGTCAATTTCTTTTAATTCATCAGAGGCCTGTAAATTTACAGGACCAATTTTTTCGCGTTTTATGGTCGCTGTGTCCTTATCGGTACGTAGGCGTTTAAAGGTCTGCGGGATGTCTTGAGCGCTGTCATCAAGGTTTAGCGCGTATTCAGCTTTGTTTAACAGCGTGTTTGGCACACATTGATAATTGCTTTGGATGTTTTCTTTAAGGGCGGTTAAGTGCTGTTCGGCGTTTTGCACATTGGCCTGTGCGGCGGCGCGATCTTCACGCGCTGTGGCAAGCTCTGATTCCGCGGCTCTAAGCAGTTTTTCGCTTTCGCTTGATGACATTTCTGCCTTGGCGAGACGGTCAGAAGCTTTGTTGCATTCTTCTTCTATATTACCGCGTGCGGAGAGAAACTTTTCTTTTTCTTCGCTGATAAGGGCGGGCTTATCTTTATTCTCTTCAATCCGCATTTTCAACTCATCCAGCAAGGCAGCGAGTTTTTTTAGTTGCTCTGCGCCGCGAATAGTACGGTTTTTAAGGGCGTTGCGTTCATCTGCAATTGCGTGAATGCGGGCTTTTCTGCGGTTTTGCTCTTGGATTTGTTTATCGAGTTCAATGCAGGCGCTTTGGTGGGTAAGGCGCGCTTCACTGAGCTGCTCTTTTAAAATGTCGATTTGTGCTTGTTTGTCTTCTTCTGCGTTTTCTTTGGCGCTGATAAGCGCCTGCTCTTTTTCTGATATAGCAGATTCTAGCTGTATTCGCTCGGCGCTTACTTCATTTGCGGCTTCGGTATTCATCGTAATTTTGTCACTGATGTTTTTTATTTTATACGCGGTCTGGTCGAGCGTATTTTCAAGGCTGCGTATTTCGCGCTGCTTTGTGGTTAATTGCTGTGCCTTTTCTGCTTTGTTTTGTTTGTTGCTTTTAAGTGTATTGATGCACTCTGCGAGTTTTTCTTCGACATCATTCTGTGTTTTGGTCAATGCCGTGAGTTCTTCAGTTAAACTTTGAAGCCTGTTTTTATATTTTAAATGCGTGGCAAGCTGGTCTGCGGCTTCGGCTTTCATGTGATAGCCATCCCAACGCCACAAATAACCATCAGGGCTAACAAGGCTTTGCCCTGATTGTAGTTTAGGCGCAAGCGCTTCTCCCGCATCAAAGTCAGTAACAACACCAATGGCATTAAGCGCAGCGCTTAATTCTGATGGGGCATCAACATAATCGGCAAGCGGTTTGCAATTATCTGGCAATGCAGGTGGCGCGAGCGCGTTTTTACCAGTCCAAACCTTATCCATACCCGCATCGGTTGACGCAAGAAGCGTGTCACCTAAAGCGCGGGATAATGCCATTTCATAGCCTGACTTTGCGTGCATGTCATCAAGCACAGTTTCATCATCAAAAGCGCTGAGGAAGCTTTGTAGCGTTTTCTCTTCGGCTTTTAGGCCTGATATTTGCTGCTGTATTTCGCGGCTTTGCGCCGAAACGCTGTCTTTTTCGGTGTTTAGCCTATCTTCATTCTGCACGCACTGCTCTACGGCTTGACTTAGCGTGTTTATAGCAGCGTTTTCTTTTGCGATGAGGGTTTCTTGCTGTTTTAAATCGGGAAGGGATTTTTGCTCTTCTTTTAGGGCGTTTAATGTGTCTTTTAAGGTTTGCTGCTTTTGTATAATGCGCTCACGTTGGGTGTTCAGCTGTAAAGATTCGCGGTTTAGCGATTCTATTTTTGCTGTGGCGGAAAGCAGGGTTTCTAATTCAGCTTCGTGGCGCTTTTCGAGGGCTTTGACTTTCTCTGCGCTTGTTGCCTTTGCTTCTTCTAGTGGCTTTAAGATGTCAGCTTCGTTCTTAAGGTGGGCGTGGAGCGTTTTTTCTTCGCTTTCTACCTTTAACAACTGCTGTTTATTGTCGTCTAATGTTTTTGTCTCATAGTTTAGGTCGTCCTCAGCGCGTTTTAAATTTTCGGCGCTGTCTTTTAACAGGGCCTGGATTTTCTTTTCTTCGTCCTCAAGGCGTGAAAGCGCCATGCTCTGGCTGTGTAGCGCGGATGTCAGTTTTATGTGCTCATCACGTAGTTTGGGTAAGCCGCGCTTGGCTTCGTTTGTCTGGTTTGTCAGACTAGTGACGTTTTTCATTTTATCGGCGACAAGGGCTTCTGCTGCGTCATATATGCGCAATGCATTTTGCTGCTGACTTTTTGATTGATGCCATTCGACATAGGCGATTTGACGCTCTAATTTGCGTATTTCGGCGTTAAGCTCTTTATAGCGCTCTGCTTGGCGGGCTTGGCGTTTTAATGTGTCGATACGCGATGACATGCTCTCGGATATATCATCAAGGCGGGTTAAATTGGTCTCTGCGGCTTTTAAGCGCAGTTCAGCTTCGTGCCGACGGGCATAAAGCCCCGCAACGCCCGCAGATTCTTCCAAAACATGGCGGCGGTCTTGTGGTTTGGCATTGATAATCTCTGCAACGCGGCCTTGGGATACAAGCGAAGGGGAGTTCGCACCCGTCATTGTATCGGCGAACAGCATCTGCACATCGCGCGCACGTGATGTTTTGCCGTTTATGCGATAAATTGAACCTTTATCACGGTTGATACGGCGAGTGATTTCAATATCGTCATGTTGATTATAAGGGGCAGGGGCTTCACGTGTTTGGTTATCAAGCACCAAGGTTACTTCGGCAAAATTGCGTGATGGGCGGCGCTCTGTGCCGTTGAAAATAACATCATCCATGCCAGAGCCACGCATCTTGCGCGCCGAGCTTTCGCCCATTACCCAACGGAGCGCCTCGACAAGGTTAGATTTGCCGCAACCATTAGGCCCAACTATGCCTGTGAGCCCGACAGCTATGTCGAGCTCACCACGGTCAATAAATGACTTAAAGCCATTTAACTTTAGTTTGGAAAACCTAATCATTTAATATTGATGATTCTTGGTTATTCTTTTTCTGCTTTTGCGTTTTCCAGTGCACGAAGGATCTGCTTTTTAACAAGTTTGAAATTGTTAACAGCTTGGATTTTTTCGTTTGTCGGGAACGCAATTACAGTCGGCGTTGAAGAAACGCTATATGTCGCTTGCGCTTTTTTAACGCCTTCAAGCATTTTTTCTTCAAGTTCAGTATCTGCAAGGCAAGCTTCAATGGCTTCATCATTCATGCCCGCAAGTTTTGCGTGCTGAAATAATGGTTTCTTGTCTTCTGTGAATGCCCACATTTCTTGTGTTTGGAATAACAAGTCCATGAATTTATATTGGCGTTTTGGTTCCATGCAGCGTACAAGTTTGGCTGCTTCTAAGCCTGATTTGCTGGTTGGGAAGTCGCGAAACTCAATATAAACTTGGCCCTTATCGATAAACTCTTCTTTTATCTGTGGCAGCATTGTGTTGTGGAAGTCAGCGCAATGTCCGCATGACAACGATGCATACTCAACAAGGTAGACAGGCGCGTTTTTGTCGCCGAGCGCAATTACTGGGAAAGCCTCAAGGCCATCAGGTGATGGGCGTGCTTGTGTGCTATCATCCGCTGTTTCTACTGTTTCTACAACCGTTTCAACTTGTTTTGCTGTGGCTTCCGCGACTGGTTTTGCTTCGTCAGCTTCGGCGTTGACGCTGCGCGATGAAATTGAATAGCCGATGAGGCTTAGCGCGGTTATGGCGAAAATGGCCATAAATAACTTTTGTGGTGTCATGTTCGAGTCCTTACATTCTGCCGTTGGTGTTATATTTTTTTGAATAGTTTATATTTAGCAATATAGATTTTACTTGGCAATGTTAAAGGCTTCTCACTTTTACTTTATGGACACATTCCGTTGAATATCTCAATTCATATTGACATAACTTTATCTTTGTGCATTATGGCTATGTAAATATAAGGAGTTTTTTTATGTCTGGATTAGCAGATTTATTCCGCGCGGAAATAGTTCTAACGCAGAGGATTGATAGAGGTGTTCGCGAGCACGTTTTTAACGTTAATGATATTAAACAATATTATAATTTGTACGCTGAGGGCGAAGCAACAGAAGCTGCCCGCGAGAAAGGTGAAAACTTAAGCTATGTTTATTATACTTATGATGGGGATTATTCAGCAGGCCGTTTTCAAGAAGATATATGCGAAATAAAAAAACGTATAAAAGGTGCTGAGGATGAACGCATTAGCCGTATTCAAAAAGCGCGTCTGCAAATTATCTAGGGACAAAAAATGATTGAAGCAAAAATAGATTTATCAATGTTGTTTAAAGCAACAATCACACTAAATGAAGGCTATGGCAATGATGGTGGTGAAAGAAATCTAAAGCCGCGCCTTATTGATGCAGATAAGTTTTTATATGCTGAGGCGCGCTACAAAACTGAAGCAGAGCGCGACGAAATTAAGGAGCGCTGCGGTGACGCAAGTGATGTGTATTTCTTGATAGGTGATGACACAAGGCAGAGTTTTCTTGCAAATGAAACGCCAGAAGAAATTGATGCTTTGATACGCGAAGCGCAGGATGAGCGTGCAAAACGTATATTAAAAGCAAGGCTTGGTATCGGGATTTTCTAATTAATTAACTCAACATCAATACGGTCAATGGGCAATTTATTCGTATTGTTGCCTAACGCACGGACATCTATACGGTGGCTATCGATTTTCTGGGAGAGTAAATAAGTGCGCAGCGCCAATGCACGTGCCAAAGATACTCGGCGCGCAGAACTGGGGGTGTCATCAACGGCCTGCGCGTAGGATAAAATCTCTATACGAATATCATCTTTATCGGCGAGTGTTTTCAATATACCAGTATCAATCTCTTGTTTCATTTCATCTGCGAGTTCAGTTTCGCTGAAAGCAAAAAACAATGTGGCGTGATGTGCCTGCGTTGTATCAAACTGCTCAGTTGTCTGTTTTTTAGGCTGTGTTTTGTTGTTTCCTGCGCGTTCAGAGTCTTCAATAACTTTGGTGACATCTAATGGCTGTGCTTGTGGCGCGGTAAGGTCTTCAAGGTCTTGCATCGCGATAGATATATTGCTTACATTATTGACGGTTTCTGTGTTTAATGTCTCGTCCTCTAAGGCCATTATTCTTGATATGGATTTAACGTTGCCTTGCTGCGTAACAAAGTCTGGCTGCGCAAGAGGTGTGGCGGCGACGGTTACAGGCGGAACGGCAGGCATATTACGTTTGATTGCCGTTTGACTGCGCGCGAGAATTTTTGTAGGTCTGGGCTTTGGAAGCACAGCAATGGTTGTCCGTTCATATAATTCTTCTGATAGCTTGTATATTTCTTCTTTTGCTACATTTGTTGCTTTGTTCGTGGTTACTGGTTTTACATCGCTTTGTATCTTTGGCATCTCTTTGGCAGGAATCGTCGCGGTATTTGCAATGTCGGCTTTTATGCTATTTTGCGGCGCTTCACTTGCTGGTCTGGGGATTGGGAGCGCGACATTTGCTGTTTTGCGCGGTGTTACTTTTTGCGTAGGCGCTGCGTTGTTGTGATGAAGTGGTTTGAATGCGTCTTCATATTCCACATTGGCGGGCTTATTCGCTGTTTTCTGTGCGGGGCGCGGTGGCTTTGCTTGCTGCGTTACCTTTGGGAGAGCGTTGCTCGGTACTTGTTTTGGTTTTGCGCCGGATTGGTCGGCTATTGGCGTGCTAATGTCGTCATCAAACATTGAAGGAAGTTCATAGCCATCAATGCTGTCATTATCGTCGCTAGCATAGGCGGGGTGAAAAGCAAGGATAATAAGCGCAGCCAATGCTGTACTGAATAAAGTCATCAGTGTGCATGTCTGAATATGTTTAAGGGCTGCGCGTATCATTATTCTTATTTATGTGCCTTGTTTAAAAGGCTACTAATCTCACTTACGGCGTGTTCATGCCCTGCGATGACGTTGCCTGAGTAAACAGGGTTGGCTTTAGGGTCAGTGTAATCCTTCACAAAGCCGCCCGCTTCTTTGACGATCAGGCTTGCAGCTGCAATGTCCCACGGGTGGATAAAACGCTCCCAGAAGGCATCTGCGCGGCCTGCGGCGACGTAAGCCATATCAAGAGCGGCTGCGCCATTACGGCGAATAGCGGGGTAGACTGAATTAACCATACGCATTTCAGCATGGAAAGCATCGAAATGCTGCTTTTGGCGGCCTGGATGACCGCAGGTAATAAGCATTTCATTTGGCTCGCGACGAGCGGATACGCGTAGGCGGCGATGTCTTAAAAACGCGCCTGTGCCTTTATCGGCTGAAAACATTTCGTCTTTAACCGGGTCAAGGATCACGGCCGCGACAATTTCATTGCCTTTTTCAAGTGCAACGGAAATACACCAATGTGGAATACCGTGCAGGAAGTTGAATGTCCCATCAAGTGGGTCAATGATAAAACGGTGTTCACCGTCAGAACCTTTAACTTCACCGCTTTCTTCCATAAGGAAGCTGTAATCAGGGCGCGCTTTGGTAAGTTCTTCGTGTAATATTTGTTCAGAGCGTTTATCTGCCGCTGAAACGAAGTCAGCAGGGCCTTTAACGGAGACTTGTAAGTTTTCAACTTCGCCGAAATCTCTGATAAGTGAACGGCCAGCTTTTTCAACTGCACGCATCATTACGTTTAGAGTAGGGGAACGTGCCACCATGAGTATAATTCCTTATTTTTCAATTTTTATTATTTTGATGTTTAATCTTTAGCGCGTTCACTGTAGCTAGCATCTTCTGTTTTAACAATAATGTGTATGCCGGCTTCGATATGCGGTGGTACCATGACTTTAATGCCGCCTGTAACGACGGCGGGCTTGTATGATGTTGTCGCTGTTTGGCCTTTGATTACTGGGTCAGCTTCTAATACTTCAACCTTTACGGTATCAGGTATTGTTACGCTTAGGGCCTGCCCTTCATATAGCTCAATTACGCATGTCATGCCTTCTTGCAAAAACTGTGCTGGTGCGCCAATGACGTCTTCTGGTACTTCGATTTGCTCGTATGTTTCAAGGTGCATGAATGTGTGTCTATCGTCTTCAGCATACAGATACTGATAATCATCCTGATCGAGGCGAACGCGCTCTACAGTTTCCTGTGTACGGAAGCGTACATTGTCTTTATTTCCGGTTTTAATGTCGCGCATTTCTATTTGCATGACAGATGCACCCTTGCCAGGGGTCATGATTTCGTATTTTTCAACAACGCATAGGCGGCCATTATAATCAAGAACGTTGCCTTTACGTAAGGTGTTTGCGTTAACTTTCATGCATTTATTTCCTTATATTTAAATGTCCGCATATTGGCTTTTTAATTTCTGTGCCTATCAACTAGCATAGCCTGACCCAAACTTTCAAGTCGCAAGCGCATATCAGGGTCAGAAATATTTTCTAGCCAAGTGTTTAGCTCTGCTTTTTCTTGTACGGAGAGCCGTGGTTTTTGATTTCTAAAAGATGGTTTTTTTGAGCTGTTGGCTGGAATATGTACAAACTTAATGGCTGTGATCCAGCGTTCGCCGAAAATACGGTTAATGCGTTCTAATATAAGGTCGACTTGATAGTGCAGCAATGTTGCCTGCGCACTCGCCGCAGCGATTTCAAGCGTTGCAGATGGTTTTTCGCGGCGATTTTTGGGCTTTCTGTATTGGACTTTAACGGGCTGCGCGTATTGCGCCAATTCTTCGCCCATGATTTGATCCCAATGGGCGAGGATGCGGCCAAGCGATATGAATTTCTTGCTACACGATTTACGTGTGACCTTCGAAACGGCATAAGAGAGTTGTTTTGGCCCTAATGACATACTATAAAAGCACCTTAAAATATAATCTGAATTTTTTGCAAGATCTGCAAGTTAGAACAAATATGAAAACCAGTCACGCGAATAGTATATCTGATTCACAAGAAATTGTTCAGTTTAATGATTCCATCTTGGAGTGGTATGATAAAAATGCACGTATATTACCGTGGCGTGCGCGTCAGGGCGTGGCTGCGAAGCCTTACTATGTCTGGCTATCTGAAATTATGCTTCAACAAACGACTGTCACTGCGGTAAAGCCGTATTTTGAAAAGTTTATTAGGCGATGGCCTGAAATCGCAGATTTGGCAAAGGCTGAGAGCGTCGATGTTATGGATATGTGGGCTGGGCTTGGTTATTATAGCCGCGCGCGTAACTTACATAAATGCGCACAGCAGATAGTCGAGAAATATGACGGCGATGTGCCGCGTGAAGAAAAGGCTTTGTTGGGTCTCGCTGGTGTCGGGCCATACACGGCAGGGGCGATAGGTTCAATTGCTTTTAATCAACCACGTTTAACGATTGACGGCAATATAGAGCGTGTCTTTGCGCGCTATCATAATGTGCAAACATATATGCCTGAAGCGAAGAAGGAGCTAAGCGCTCTGATTAAACCATATATGTGTGATGAACAAATGAACCCGCAGCCATCAGCCTATGTACAAGCGTTGATGGATTTGGGGGCGACGGTTTGTCAGCCAAAAAAAGTGCAGTGTGGTTTGTGTCCGCTGTCAACAAAATGCGCGGCGCGAATTGCTGGCCATGCATTAGAGTTACCGCGTAAAAAACCAAAAAGTGTCCCGCAGCGTGAAGCGATTTGTTTTATTGTAAGTGATGATAATAATGAGCGCATCCTAATAGAGCGCAGGCCAGATAAAGGGCTTTTGGCACAGATGTCCGGCTTCCCTACGACATCATTATATGCAGGTGAAGTGCATGATTGGGCGGACGCATATACAGATATTTTAGACTCTCATAGATTTGTTGACCATGTGTTTACACATTTTAAGTTAAAATTATATGTGGCTAAAGTGAGTGCTGAATATTTTAATGGTACATCATTATCTGCTAGTATTGATTCTAATTGGGTAGATTACGATCAGCTAGACAGCTTAAAATTGCCGACTTTATTTAGTAAGGTCCGCAGCATCCTATAGGTAGAGATTTATGCTTACGAGACTTGTATTCCGCATAGCAGTGTTATTCATGGCTATTTTTATATTTGCATCTGAGGGAGGGGCTAATGAGCCTATTAACTCGCGAAATGTAAATGCTGGCCCTTCTGAATATAAAATCCCTTACCGTAGCGATGAATATATAGAACCCACATTTACAAATTTTGAATTTATTTTATGGCGTTACGGCGGTTATGATCTGGAAGATGAGCAGCATATTTTACGCTTTATTGCGTTAAATGACTGTAAGCTTTTTAAGCGTTACATGAATTATGATTTGGAGTGGGCGCGGATTAAACAGCGTTATAAGGACTTCTTAAAAGAGAATCATGAGATGTTTCCAGGGCGTATTCGAGTGCGTATTCCGATTGGTTTGAAACGTTTTGATGAGGAGGCGTCTTCTTTTACTTTATCTGAGGATACGCAATTTGATAATGTGCGGCTATTGCCAGTTAAGCGGTTTGATAGTGGGCAACAACCGACTTGTGAGTTACATAGCAATTACCTTGAGAGTTACAGCCAGTATTTACTTAATGATGTGGCGGTAAGTTTAAAGTATCCGCTGACTTTAAAAGAGCTGCCAGTGCCGAAGGCTGAGGCGAGGAAATATATTGAATATGTGCAGCGTCACAATAATTACAATAAAGACGTTGAAGGGCGTGTTGCTTACACGTTTTATGATATAGATATATTTGATTATATACGCAAAACCGAAAGTGGTGGCCATTTGTTTTATGGTGAGGTTGTTAACGTTGAAATTTATGCTAATGAGGACAAGTCGTTCTTGCTTTATAAAGTTAATCCGCGGGATCAGATTGATACGACGGCTAACCGTAATAGTATTATCGGTATAAAAGATGACGGTGATGAAACCGAAGGCTCCAAAGATAAAAAGTAAGCTGAATTATTAAAACTCAGCTTACTTTGTAGATATTATATTGGTGTAAAATCTTTAATCAGGGGCTAGGTTAGGCTTTGCTATCCTGTATTTGGTCTCTGACCTTTTGGCGTAATTGGTCGATAGGCTGATACTTACCATCTTCTTTATAGTGCCAATATGTCCAGCCATTGCATGATGGTGCGTCTTGAATTGCTGCGCCGACTTTGTGGATGGAGCCTCTAAACTTATTTTTGCCGTCTTTAACAATCAAATTACCATCAGCGCCAATTTTGGCTTCGTGACGGTTTTTGTTGTCTGTAAGGACGGCGCCCGGTTTTAAAAGGCCACGCTCAATCAACCAACCAAACGGAATGCGCTGCGCTTCGCGTTTTGATGGGATTTCAATGCTATCACGATCAAGGTCAGGTTCAATTGCATCGATGCGTGCTTGTGCGTAGTCGATATATTCATCTTCACGCTCTAGGCCGATAAAGTTACGCCCGAGCTTTTTCGCGACAGCACCTGTTGTGCCAGAGCCAAAGAAGGGGTCAAGAACAACATCACCGGGCTGGGTGGAGGCGAGTAAGACGCGGTAAAGTAATGCTTCTGGCTTTTGCGTTGGGTGAACTTTCTCGCCGCTTTCCTTTTTAAGGCGTTCATTACCACTACAAATTGGGATGAACCAGTCTGAACGCATTTGCAGTTCATCGTTAAGCGATTTCATTGCTTCGTAATTGAAGCGGTATTTTGAATCTTGGGACTTTGATGCCCAAATCATTGTTTCATGTGCGTTGGTAAAGCGACGACCACGGAAGTTCGGCATTGGGTTTGCTTTGCGCCAGATGATATCGTTTAAAATCCAATATCCTAAATCTTGCATTGAAGCGCCCATGCGAAATACGTTATGATATGAGCCAATAACCCATATTGAGCCATTTGGCTTTAATATGCGGCGTGCAGCTTCCATCCATGCTTTGGTGAACATATCATAAGCGACGAGCGAGTCGAATTTGTCCCATTCATCATCAACGGCATCGACTTTAGAATTGTCAGGACGGTGTAAATCGCCATTAAGCTGCAAGTTATATGGTGGGTCAGCAAAAACCATATCCACTGATTCTGGCTCTAGGCTATTCATCAATGCGATGGAATCGCCTTTAAGGATTTGGTTTAGACAATCTTTTGTGGACAACATTTTTTCTGACTCGACTTTTGATGGGGTGATTGATAACACCTCTGAATCATGAATCATTTTGATTCGTTCGTCAAGAGTCTTAAGGTTGTATTTGCATTATTTATTTTGAAATACGGGCGGGTTAATGCTTGACCTTGGCGGAATCGTTACATTCCATAGCTTGTAGGCGGCGCTGCGTTTGGCATGTTTATTAATGCTGTTCTGTCTTCATTCTGTGGGCCATGCTGTTCGATATTTTTTACGGACTGCACAGCATCTACATAGCTTTTTGTGTTGTGATAATTATTGCCATCAGTAGGGGCGGCGCGCAGGGCTGCAAGTTCCTCTGGGCTTGGGTTCTCGTTTATTTGTATGCCGTGTTCTGTATTGGTTAGGTATGCACGATTCCCGAATTGATTATAATCATATTGTGTAAAATAGTTGCCGCCATTGGGTGTAAGGATAGTGGGCAAGATATCGCCGTGAAGCTCTATTGTCCATGCATTTGCGCCTAATGCTTCAGCCCGTTCGTTAAAGCTGTCTATATATTGTTGGTCGCCATAGCCTGGTGGTGCGAAAGAATAGACGTTATTTAGTTTAATGTTCGGGTTGTCGTCAAAGATCCCTGTTGAGACAACCTCACCTGCCGCTAAGGCTGCTTGTGCGCCGCCTTTTGAAAACCCTGCGAAATTGACCTTTAAATCTTGGTCGTTGCGTGATGCATAATCATAAATCACTCCATTAATTACGTCGATCATATTGTCACCAGGTAGGGAGCCGTCATGTGGCTTTACCAAATCACTATACAGCCCGCCATGAACATCACCGCCGAGGCTGTGCTCCTCTTTACCGCGGTTGAAATTATCCCATTTATCGGCATTGTTAAATACTGTGCCCTTAGAAAGTGTGGGGTCAAACGCAATTGTAAGGCTGTTTGTTTGCGCATCATAAGCCATAACCGCGGTGGTGTTTTCAACCCGAAATAAATTGATGTTATTCTGTAGGTTTGCCGGCGCGCTGCTTTGCATGGTCGCGAGCGCAGTTTCGTGACTGCCTGTTTTTTGAAGGGCTGCCTCATAGGTTTCAGGTAACTTTGCGATCTCTATAAGTTTTGCTGCATCTTCGCTTGAAAAACTGTTTTTAAGTGTTGCCATGCTGCTCTTTGTCTAAAAATTCAATATATCGATATTTATACAAGAGTTGCATTAACATAACGTTAAGCGGGGTGTTGCATCGTGATGTTATGGAGTAATATATCAAGTGCGTGTGAGAGTGTTTGGGTGCGAATGTCTTGACGATTACCGCTAAAGATTTTCTTTTCAGTGTAAAGCTTACCATCTTTAGTATTACAGCAGCCGAAATAGACTAAACCGACGGGTTTTTCTGTGCTGCCGCCATCTGGCCCGGCTATTCCTGTGACGGCAATGGATAGGTTGCCGTGTGGGTATACATCTAATGTGCCTTTAGCCATAGCTTCGGCGCATTCGGGGCTGACTGCACCGTGAGTGTTTAGAATCTCATTTGGAACATTGATGAATGTATTTTTCGCGCGATTATCATAGACGATGAAGCCGCCATGATAAGCTTTGGACGCACCTGAACATTCAGTCAGTGTAGCGCCAATCATACCTGCTGTGCAGGATTCTGCGCTTAATATGATATAACCATTAGAGATTGCCTGTTTAATGACGTGTTCTGCTTTGTTAAATAAATCCATGAATACCCCATAATACGGCGGCGGCGAAAATGCCCGCGAGTATATCGTCAATCATGACGCCAAATGCGCCGTTTACTTTTTTGTCGATCCAACATATCGGCCATGGTTTTAGCGCATCAAAGAAACGAAACAGAATAAAAGCCAAAACAAATGACAATGCGCTACCATTTACGGTGGCGGCTGCTAAGAACATGCCGGCTGTTTCATCAATAACGATCATTGAACTGTCATGCGATTTGCTGTCTTTTTCAAATTGCTGCGCAGCCCATAGGCCGATGGCGAATATAATCACGCAGCCTATAAGCAACGCAGTCGCGCCGCCAAAAATGTAGGCAGCAACAACAAATGGCATAGAGAATAAAGTGCCCCATGTGCCTGATGCAGGGGTAATTAAACCGCTTCCGAACCATGTGGATAGCCAGAAATATGCTTTGCGCTTGTTCACATTTTGCAGAACTTGCTGCTTGCGCTCACGTGCGGTTAGGGCCTTGTGTTTAAGTTTTTTTATCATGTGCATTTTATTCCTTAAACGAAATCTGCAGTTACGGCGGCTTGTACGGCGATGCCTTCGCGGCGACCTGTAAAGCCGAGCCCTTCGGTGGTCGTTGCTTTGACGCTTACGCTCTTTATATTTAATCCCATTAAGCGTGCAATGTTCTCACGCATCTTATCACGCTGTGGGCCAATGGCAGGCTTTTCGCAGATGATCGTTAAATCAACGTGGTTAATGGAGCCGCCTTGATTTTTTACTGCTTTATCAGCTGCGATCAAAAAATCCGCGCTGTCTTGGTTTTTGTGTTTGTCATCAGATGGAGGGAAATGCGCACCGATATCACCATCAGCGATCAGGCCATATAATGCATCGGTCAAGGCATGTAACGCAACGTCGGCATCTGAATGGCCTTTAAGTTCATATTTGTGTGGAATGCTTATGCCGCCAAGCTTAATGTGGTTGCCAATAACTTCATATTCCTCAAAGGCGTGGACATCATAACCTGTTGCCATTTTTGTGATTTTCTTTTGGCTTAGTATTTGCTGAGCCATAATAAGATCCTCTGTTTCTGTTATTTTGAAGTTTAAGCGGCTGCCTGATACAAGCTCAACGCGCTGACCTGTTTTTTGCACCAAACCTGTATCATCAGTGACTTTATCGTAGCCGAGTAAATCATTCTGCGCACGCTCATGCGCATCGCGGATTAAGCCGTATGTAAAGCCTTGCGGTGTTTGAATTGACCATAAATCGCTACGGCTTGGGTGGTTTGCATTGTCACTGATAGTGCTTTCTGCGGCATATCGTAATGTGTCCACGACCCTCACGGCTAAAGTCGCAGCGCCTTTTTCAGCCGTGGCTTGAACAACGTTTTCAATGTGCTGTGGGGTAATGAAGGGGCGCGCCGCATCGTGAATTAACACGGGGGTGTTTTTCTCAGTGTCGTTCATTGCGCATAATGCATTATAAACGCTGTCATAACGCTCTGCGCCGCCATTTACTGTTGTGATTTTGTTTCTCGCTGCTTTGGGCAGGGCGCTAAGGGCATCATCTAGCAGGTTTTTGTGGGAAGGGTTAATCGCTATGCATATAGATGCGCAGCCTGTGCATGAAAGAAAACTATCAATGCAGTATTGGATAATCGGCTGATCGTTAAGCGTGCAATATTGCTTTGGTGTTTTATCACCAAATCTTGCCCCTGAGCCTGCGGCGACGATTATGACGTGGAACTTTGTTTTCATGGGCTAAGCTGTGTTCTAAATCTTGTTTCCCTTGCATTTCAAGGCGTATGGATATATTCATAAATCACTTCTTGTTCGAGGTAAACAGTCAAGGTTTAAAAATAGAT
>MDTB01158428.1_pt1 | contig 26407 bp, 22 predicted proteins | sample 811161 | NCBI WGS metagenome assembly MDTB01 (sample SAMN05326650, study PRJNA326480) | marine metagenome | isolation source: seawater | place: Mediterranean Sea | collected 2009 | reverse complement strand
CGGGGTGGAGCAGCCCGGTAGCTCGTCAGGCTCATAACCTGAAGGTCGCAGGTTCAAATCCTGCCCCCGCAACCAAGAATTACGCCCGTTAACTCAATGAGTTAGCGGGCTTTTTGCTTTCCGGCTTCCCTCTTCAGGCGCGAGTGTTCAAGAAAATTGCCGCATTTATTGCCGCTTTTTTCATTGCTAGGCGGGTAGGTCGGGTCCCTTTGGGCCTAATCCCGATTAGGCGCGAATTCCCAAAGAATTATACCTTACACACAGAACCCCGCGGTCAGCCAGAGATTGGCCAGTCAGCCAATAGCGCGAATGTGGCTACTGCCAGGTTTTGATCTTGATTTGGAGGCTGGTTCGCGAGGGTGGGTTTTTCGAAAAGCGGTTTTGATACTCCAACTGAACTTCAGCGATAATTTCGTTTTTAGACATGTCCGGATTGTTTTGAATTACCGTCTTGTAAAACTCTCTAGTAGCGCGCCAATTAAACCGCGTTCGGCCTTCGGTTTCGGTCCGGATTCGCCAAAGTTTCTGGGCATCCGCGCCCTCAACCCTGATATTGATCCAAGGTTCATCTTTCAAGGTGTTCGGCAAACGGCGATATGCCGTCGGTGGATCGAGGATCAGGGTCTCCCACTCTAACGAGGGGATTGTCTCCATACTTGCGCCCGGAGCGCTGCGATGGCCAAAAGCGATAGGTTTTCCTGAAATCAGGGCACTTTGAAGAGTAAGGGAAGCTTCAACAGGTTTAGTCTCCCACATGGAATCATAAATATTGCGGGCCGACCAGCTTTCTGGAGATGGACCGTCAAACTTGTCAACGATTCCCCGCTTACGAAATTTCACCCAGGCTGCTGCCATAGCGAGGTTCCAGTATTTTGCTGTGAAGCCAGCTTGCACGGTTAACCTATATAGTCAGCGGGCATATAAGATCAGAAACAGAGTAGTGGCTGTATAAATAACACAGCCGTCCGCTTCAGGCCCGGAGCACGAAACTGCCAACCCAGCCGCCTCGGTTGAGTGGACCCATTTGGCTGCATGAGGCTCGCATCCGACCGAAAGTTAGTAACTGGACAGTATTACGCTGACCCCATCCATAACAGTGATAATGCGCGCCGTTTTCAGGACTGCGGCTGAGATGGTCACATTTCGTGGGTTTTGGTCTGGTGGCATCGTCGTTTCAATATGTAGCCCCACAGTCCTTCGATCGAGAACATCTGATTACGGCGATAGGAGTTCCGCGACGGCGCGGGCGACGGCCTCTGTCCCGAAACGCAGATCGGCCAGGTCGAGATTTTCATCGCTGTTATGTCCGCCGGCTTCGGCGAGGGTGCGCGGGCCGGCCCCATAGAGCACGACCGGAATACCCTTTTCGGCATAGAGCCGCGCGTCGGTGAACAGTTTTGCGCCGACATAGGGAATGTCCTCGCCGGTCAGGTCGGATGCGGCGCGACGGATCGCGGCTGCAATCTTCTCCCACCCGGGCTGCGGCACCAATGGCCGGGCCGCCATGATGCGGTTGACCGAAACGGTGGCGCCCGGGAATCTGGCCGCGGTCGTTTGCATCAGATCTGTCAGGGTCCGTTCGACCTGATCGACTGATTCTTCGGGCAATATGCGCCGGTCAATCCGGAAGCTGACATTATCCGGCACGACATTGGTGTTAATGCCCCCTTCGATCGTGCCGATAACAAGCGTCGGACACTCAATGCCGGGGACGTCGGTCGTGATGCCAGCCAGCGCTTCGCGACTGTCATACAAGGCTGTGAGGACTGCATTCGAGACCTCAACCGCGTCGACGGCGCGTTCCGGTTCCGCGGCATGTCCGATCTTGCCGGTCACGGTCGCTTCCAGGTGAAGGCAGCCGTTATGAGCGGTGATAATCGCGTGAGAAAAGCCCGCGCAGATCACATAATCGGGTGCAGATAACCCTTGTTCGAGAATCCATTGCGGCCCGACCGTCCCGCCGATTTCTTCGTCATAGGTGAAATGAAGCTCGACCGTGCCCGCGAGTGCGACACCGGCCTCGGCCGCTTTGCCGAGCGCGAGCAGGGCCCAGGTGTAGCTCGCGAAATCGGACTTCGACACAGCCGCACCGCGCCCGTACATCCGCCGATGACAGTCACTCTCGACGATCTCGGCCCCATAGGGGTCATGCACCCAGCCAGATCCCGGTGGGACCACGTCACCATGGGCATTCAGCGCGATGGTCGGGCCATCACCGAACCGGTGACGGACGATCAGGTTGGTGACGGATTTCATACCCGCCGCGTGGACGGCATCCGCCGGCACCGGGTGGCTTTCAACCTCGAAGCCAAGCTCTTCCAGCAGGCCGCGGGCGAGTTCCGCGTGGGCCGCGCAGTCGCCCGGCGGATTATCGGTGGGCGATTTCACGAGGTCGGCAAGAAAGGCGATCTGGCGGTGCTGATCGGCGTCGAGAAACTCGGCGATCGTATCGGTCATGTTTCACTTTCTATGGATGTGTCGACGATGACGGCAACCGGGCCGCCGCCATCGGGGCCCTGGTGTTCGGCTCCGCCGGAAACGAATATCTCGGTATGACCGATGAGGCCGCCGAGGGCGCCGGCCACAAAGCCGCGTGCGTGTCGGGTCGATGAAATATCCGAATCGTCGTTCATGGTGTGGCGATTGTTGCCGATCATCCCGCTGCGACTGGCTTCGGCCTTCGCCAGCAGCGCGACAAGACGGGAACGATCAGATGGTGGCGGTTGTCCCGACGCGTTGAGACCCAGGCGGATCAACGCCGCCCGCACCGGCTCGATATCGATACCGGTCTCCATCACCGCATGCTCGATCACCAGCGGTCCCGACCACGCGGTGGACATACCGAGCACCACAATTTCATGGTTCACAAGCTCGACCCCCGAGGATGTACTGGCCCGGCCCGACCACAAGGACGGATCGTTCACAATCCGGTCCTGCGTTACGTCAGCGCGGTCGATCTCGCCAAGGGCGACGCCGACACCCAGCGCGCTGGCGCCGCGTGATGCGCCCATGGATTTGAGCGTGTCGCGTAATGCGACGGTCTTGCCCCGGGATTCCGCGGCGGCGATGCGTTGTGCCGTCAGCAGCGGACATTTGATCTGGACGAAATGCACCTCGCCCTGATCCGATATGGCTGCGTCGCGCATCGCGTCGGCGACCCCGGCGGCCACCACGTTCACCTGTTCCGGCCGACCGAGATGCTCCGCCGGAAGGTCGGGTGTATGTGCCCGGCCGATGGCCAGCGCGGGCCCGGTATCGTCGGCAGTTTCGCGTCTTTCCAGTACGAGCCAATGAGGCGATAAACCACCTTCGGTTCCGCCCGACATCACCGAGCAAACCGCCGCGGCGTTTTCAGCCGACAGGTGTTTTTCCAGCAATCGCATCAGCGACTGAACGGCAAACCCACGTGAAAAATCATTCACAAGGCCGTTGCCCTCGGTTTTGCCGAAAATGGCGACAATCCCCGCCGGATCGATCGCGCCGGTTGCGATGGCGTGTTCGATCCCCGACATATCGTCCGGCGCCGTGGCCGCAATGCGGTGAACACGGGCTACCGGCATGACATGTACTTCTTGACGACAGTCAAAGGATATCTATTCCGACCATGGGCCGTGCCCGGTCTGAACCGCTATTGCCTCGTTCTCGTGTTTCGGTTCGGGTGGCGGCATTTGCTGAATCGAATGTACCGACCGGCCCGTGCCCCGTGCATTCTCGTTCAGCACCCGGTCGCGCATCACGAAATGCCCGCGCACGAGCGTATGAACGGGAACGCCTTTGACCGGGCGGCCATCCCATGGTGTGATCTTCGCACGTGAATGCAGACCCTCATCGGCGAGGACTTCCGCGCGGTTCAGGTCGACGACGACGATATCCGCCTCGGTGCCCGGCTGCAGCGTGCCCTTGCGCGGATAAAGTCCCCAGCGGTTGGCCGGGTTATAGGCCGTCCACTTGACGTAATCGCAGATCGAGATCCGGCCGGCCGCGACTTCGCTGAGCATCAGCGGCATCTGCGTCTCGACTCCCGGGAAACCGCAATCGCATGTCCAGATGCTATCGCGCAGCTTTTCTTCCGGCACGTGCGGTGCGTGATCGGTGGCGATCATGTCGATGGTGCCGTCTGCAAGGGCGGACCAGAGCGACGATTTGTGATGCGGTTCTCGGACCGGTGGGTTGACGCGGATGACGCCTTCGCAGCGGTCGTAATCCTCGCTGTCCAGCAGCAGGTAGTGCGGGCAGGTCTCGCCGCTGATATCGACACCGCGGGCTTTCGCCTCGCGCAGGGGACGCAGCTCGTCCTCGGACGAGATATGCAGAATATGTATCCGGGCACCGGTCCATTCAGAAAGCACGGCGGCACGGCCCACGGCTTCGATTGCCACAACCGCCGGGCGGGCGGCGAGATGTGCCAGCGGATCGGTGCGTCCTGCGGCTTCAAGCTGCAGCTGTCGGCGCGCCATGATCGACGCGGTTTCGGCGTGAAGCGCGATGCGATAACCATGCTGGGCGACATATTCGAAGCCTTCCAGCATTGCGCCGGTTGACGGTGCCGGCAGGTCGCCGAAGGTATTCCCCATGAAACACTTGAACCCGATGATCCCACCCTCGACAAGGTCTGGCAGGTCATCCAGGTTCTGTTCGGATAGCAGCCCGTAAATCCCGAAATCCACGTGCGCCTTTTCGGCGGCCAGTTCGTGCTTCTGGCGCAGCGTCTCCGCCGTGCCGGTCGGCGGGTCGACATTCGGCATTTCGAATACGGTGGTCACGCCACCCATGGCTGCGGCGGCCGTGCCGGAACCCCAGTCTTCCTTGTGGGTGTATCCCGGCTCCCGGAAATGAACATGCGAATCGATGGCACCCGGCAGAACGTGCATCCCGGTTGCATCGAGCGTTTCCTGGGCGTGGGGCATCGCGTCGGCGGCGCCGATTGCCAAGACCTTCTCGTCTTTTACGGCGATGCTTGCATCCACCTCTGCATCGGGAAAAACCAGCGTTCCCCCGGAAATCACCAAATCGGCTGTCGTTGTCATGTCACGTTTCCTTTCGGGGTTCTCACAGGGATGCCCATCCGCCATCGACCGCGAGGTCGGCGCCTGTGATCTGGCGAGAAACATCACTCGCGAAGAACAGGCACGCGTTGGCCACGTCCGTGTCCTGGGTGATGCGCCGCAGCGCGTAGTCTTCTGCGTGGATGACGGCGGCTTCCTCGGGCGTAATGCCGCGTTCCTTCGCCATGTTCGCGCACACCTTGTCGCGGAACCGCGGGCCGTCAACCATGCCCGGCGCGACATAATTCACGTTGATATTGCTCGGTCCCAATTCCAGGGCGAAGCTTTTGGTAACGCCGCGCAATCCCCATTTGGAGGACGAATAGGCGAGCCGTCCGGCGCGGCCACGCATCCCGAACGTGCCGCCGACATTGACGATCTTGCCGTATTTCTGTTCGATCATCGTCGGCGCGACCGCGCGGGTCGTGTGAAAGCAGCCATTGACGTTCAACGTGACGATCTCGTCGAATTCTTCTGCGGTCGTTTCGGCGCCGGTCTTCCCGATGGGGCCGGATCCGCCGGCAATGTTGACCAGGATATCGATGCGCCCGCCGAAGCTTTCTCGGGCAAGGGCAGCTGCCCGCTCGCAGGCGTCGGGATCCGTGATGTCGCAGGCGCCGATAACGGCCTCGCCGCCGGCGCTGCGGATTTCTTCCGCGACCGGCTCGATTGCCGCCGTGTCGCGGCCGATGAGAACGAGCTTGCACCCCTCGGCGGCAAACTGGCGGCTGACGGCGGCCCCCATACCTTTTGCGGGGCCGGTAATGATTGCCACCTGGTCTTTAAGATTGAGGTCCATGGTCTGTTGCGCTCCCGTGCTTATGGAGAAAATCATTCTGCATATCGACGATCAGTAGCGCCGACCGGGCAATGTCGACCTCGACCGGCGCTGGGTCTGCCGAAATCAACGCTGGTAAGGGCGTCGGCACAGGGCGGACGAAGCTGATTGGGTCGGTCGCCGGGTCGGACATCGTTCTCACACCGCTGTTTCGCCGCCGATCCACGGGCGGCCGAGGCGTCAATTCTAGGAATACAGAACGATGACGGGTAATGTTATATTGGGATTAGACCGTTGACGAAACAGCAACAGCAAAACTCGGCCGTTATGGCCGGAAAAGAGAGGCGATATGCGCCACATGCGGGTGCTCGAACTGGTTGATAGCGTCGCCCGGGCAGGGTCTGTCCGGCGCGCGGCGGAACAGCTGAATTTCAACCCATCCGCGTTGACGCGCCGGATTCAGGACCTGGAGGCTGAACTCGATGCGAAGCTGTTCGAGCGCACGGCGCGCGGTATGCGTCTGACCGCAGCCGGGGAAATCTTTGTCGGTCATGCCCGTCAGCAGCTCGCCGAGGCAGAACGGCTCAGATCGGGGTTGGAAGATTTGCGCGGGTTGCGGCGTGGCCAGGTGCGGATTGCGTGCAGTCAGGCCGTTGCCCTGGAATTCCTACCCCAGGCTATCGGTGCGTTCCGCCGGGATTACCCGCAGGTCGATTTCGATGTTCGCGTTTGCGATCACGAACAAGCGGAGCGGGAACTTGCTGCCTATGAGGTCGATCTCGTTCTTGTCTTCAGCCCGACACCGCTGTCGAATTTTCAGCATCTCGCCAAACTCGACCAACGGCTGGTGGCGCTGATGCCCCAGAATCATCCGCTTGCCAATCAATCGGTATTGCGTTTGCGCGATTGTGCGATTTACCCTTCAGCATTGCCGGACCGTTCGACGGGGGGACGCCAATTGCTGGAGACGTACTCCGCACGGACAGGCATACTGTTCGAGGTCGCGGTCGAATCCAATTCATTCGAGATGCTGCGCCAGTCCGTCGTACATTCCGGGCTGCTTTCTTTTCAGATCGAAGTCGGTGCACCGCCAATAGGGACCGAATCCGGCATTGCCGTGCGGCCGATAGACCGACGTGATGCCCCCGCCGCCGATCTTGTTTTCGGACAGTTGCGGGGGCGAAACCTTCCGGTCGCATCTGCCGTTTTTGCGGAACATGTTATCGATGTGATGGAACACGCCCGCGGTTCCCGGCGGTAAGCCGGAAAACGGCGCTAGCTGAGGGGAATTCGGCGTTCGATCCCTATATCTTCGGCAAAATTATCGAGGATCATCTGTCGGAACGCCGGGTATTGGGCCTCGACGGAAGCAATTGCCGCCACGGACGCGTCACCTCGCCGACGGAGTACTATTTCCTTGGCTTCGGCAATGAGCGATGTCTCGTCGATCGTCGTCACCCGGCGGTCTTTCACGACCTGTCGTCCGTCAACCCACACATGTTCTGTAGAGGCCCCGTTCTCGTAATAGAGAAGGTGCCTATAGGGATCGCCAATCGGCTGATGCCAGTGATCGACGGGATCGAGCACCGTTACATCGGCCCGTGCGCCTGGCCGAAGGACGCCGATTTCCCCGACCCTTCCGACGGCGCGGGCGCCTGCGCTGTAACCCTCGCTCAGAATTGTCCGGGCATCGGGCCATTGCTCGAAATCCGGCTCTGTCAGGCGCATGAGATAGCAACCTGTGCGCATGCTCTCGAGCAACGCCGGCGGTCCGCAGTTCGAGCCATCTGTGCCATAGGCAACCGGAATGCCTGCCGCCCGCAGGCGCAGGATGGGTGCAAGACCGGCGCCGAGCATTGCATTTGACGTCGGCGAGTGGACCACTGTTACGCCGGTTTCAGCGGCGGCTGCGATATCGTCTTCGTCGGACCAGACGAAATGCACCAGGGACGACTTTTCGTCGAGAATGCCGAGATCGGCCATGCGGCGCACAAAACCAGGGCCACCCGCGGGCCGCATCGCCGCCTGTGTTTTGGTCTCCAGCATATGCGTGTGCAAACCGCAATTATGCCGGCGCTGGAAGTCGCCGGTCATCTCCATCAGCAGGTCCGAACAGCGCTGCGGTCCGTCCACGCCGAGGATAACCCGGACGCGGGCGTCATCGGGTTCCCCCGAGACAGCGTCTTCCATGATGGCGAAATAGGCACGGGCATCCGGGGGTGTTTGCTTGGTGGCGGCGTCGAGGATTTCCAGCGGCAAAAGTTCCCGGTCGACGGGAACAGTATCGATATAGGGCCGGTCGGCAAACATCGTCGCGATGGTTGCCCGCATGCCGATATCTTCGAACGCCGACCGAACCGCGCCCAGTCCCTGGCCGGAGAGCGCCGGTCGTTCCGAATAATGATCGATCGCCGACGTCACGCCGGTATGCAGCATGGCAAGGGCGTCGAGCTGTGCGCTGACATAAATTTCCCGCGGGGTCATCGCCGCGCCTGCCGCAATGACCGACAGCATATAGATATCCAGCGGCTCGCTCTCGACGGACCCTTTCAGCAATGCCGAATAGGAATGGGTATGGGCATTTATGAGACCGGGCAGGATCATCCGGCCGGGTGTGTCGACATAGGTGACCCGGTCATGCGTTGGCTTGTAGCTGCCGCGTGGCCCGACCGAGGAGATATCGTTGCCGGACAGCCAGACTTCGCCATTCTCAAAGACGCTGTAATCACGGTCGAACGTGAAAATAGTGCCGCCCCTAAGGCAGGTAAGCGGATCTGCGCCGTCATCGACCGCTGTCATAAGGGGCAAGCGTCCTTCAGGTAGTCTGGGAACAAAGGCTTTCTGATCGGCATACCGCTATGCGTGCCCTATGCCGACAGCGCGCGATCGAGATGACCGGTCTCGCAGATATCTCTTAACAAGCGTTTATTGGGCACAATCTCGGTGCCTGCGCGATACACCAGGTCGGGTATGAGCCGTTCGTCGACTGTCAGCACGTCGCCTTCCGCGTCCGGCAGGTCCCATGCACCCGCAACCGGGTCGAGCACAGTGATGTCTGCCCGCGACCCCGCGCTGAGCGTCCCGATTTCGGATTCTTCGCGCAGGATTCTGGCCGGATTGATCGTCACGCGTTCGATGACTTCTGCAAGCGGCATGCCCAATCCGTAGAGACGGGTCATGGCGCCGCACAGGCTGTAATCGAGCTTGCTGTCGTCATGATAGGCGTTGAAATCGGCGTGGACATCGCTGCCGATCGTGTTCGGCAACAGGGCGGCGGCCATCATTTTCCGTGCGATGTGATAGCTGAAGTTCACGCCGTAGCCGATATCGAAATGAATCCCCCGATCGGCGGCCTCCAGCACGATTTCGGGCACCTCGTCGCCTGATCCCATGATGCCGTCGGGCATGCAGCTATAGACGTGGGCCACAGTGTCGCCTGCGCGGAGTAGCGGCAGGACATGCTCCATCAACTCTTGTGGTGCGGGTCTGTTGGGCTCGTTCACCGGGAACAGCTCGCCCGTATGGATATAGAGAGGCAGATCCGTCTGGTCGCCGGCCGCAACGGCCATTTCAAGGACATCGGTCTGCCAGAACGAAAACCCGCCGGATTCGCCGTGGGATTTGATCCCTTTCACCAGATCGGGATAGGCGGCCTGCGCTTCGACGATGGCGTCGGTTCGCATCATGTCCGGGTTATGGAGGACTGTGCCTTCCATCCCGCCCATGAGCGCGCCCGCGACATTGGCCGAGACGAAACTCCGCACATCGGTTATCGCCGGATCGGCGACATATGCCTTGAAACCGCCTACTGTCCAGGGCCCCGCGCTCCCCTGATCGATAATTGTCGTCGCCCCGGCGTGGACCCCGGCTTCGTCCGCGGGCAGGCCGAAATTCGTCACCCATTCATAGACATGGACGTGTATGTCGATCAGACCCGGGCAGACGATCTTACCCGTGGCATCGACCGATTTAACCGCGATATGCGCCGGCAGTTCCGGCGCGACTGCGGCGATCCGCCCGCCCTTGACCGCGATCTGCGCCGGGCCATTCAAATCGTTGGCTGGGTCGATCACACGATCGCTTGAAATCACGAGGTCATAATGAAGGGTCATTTTCTCACACCTCTTTCCGCGATTGGTCAGCTTTCAGTGCTGAAGATGCGGTTAAGCGTGAACTCTAACGCCATCAACAGGACGAACAGTAATAACCCGGCGATCAGTAGATAGACAATGGCAGCGAGGGCCAGCGCCGTTTCAAGGCTGGAGCAGGCGAAACTGATCAGGTATCCGATACCCGATTGCGCGGTCACGAATACGCCGACAACCAACCCGATAATCGCCAGGGTCAGCCCGATCCGCAGCCCCGTGAAAATATGCGGCAGCGCGAATGGAAATCTGACACGGAACAGGATTTGCCAGCGGTTCGCTGTGAGGGATTCGCACAAGCGCACGAAATAAGGGCTCGTGTTCATCAAGCCTGTCGACGACGCAACCACGATCGGGAAGAGTGCAAGGCACATCGCATAGGCGAGCCGTGATTCCGATCCGAGCCCGAACCAAAGGACAAAAAGCGGCGCTAATGCGATCGTCGGAATCAACTGGAACAGGACCAGGTTGGGATCGAGCATCTCACGCGCAACGCGCGAGACGGTCACCAGCATGGCCAGGCCAACACCGCAGAGGGTGGCGAGGGTAAAGCCGCCGAGGCATTCCAGGAAGGTCTGCTGAGTATGCTGGAGCAAGAAGCCGTTTTGGAGCAGTAGCATGTCCAGAACGTTTGACGGCGGCGGATTTGACGAAAGTGCGGCGATCCACTGATTTGTTGGTGATCGATTTGTCCGATTCGCGTGCCATCTGGAAGCTCCTTTGTTGATCGTGCTCGAGCAAAATTGAACGTTATCGGACGGTCACTCGGGCGTTATGGCTTCTATATGCAATTCCCGTGCCAAAACGCGGTGTTGCGGAATCCCGGAAATTCCGAGCGGCAGTGACAGCATGCGCGGTCACCGTGCTGCTTAATAAAGGCGCACTAAGAAGTTATTCGCACAGAAATCGGGCAGCGCATGTCTAGATCATTGCAGCTCAGCGCCGACGGGCTGCGCCCGCTTCAAACGCGCCATGAGCTGCCAGATGCACCTTGCGACAAACGTTTTCACCCTGTGCCGGACAGACCGGGGAGCAATTCTCTCGCATTTCAATGGTGGCACAGAAATGGTATCTCAATGGTGGCACAGAAATTGCACCGATTGAGCCGATGCCAACGATTAAAACACCAGGAGAAAATCCCTATGGATCTTGGATTCGAAGGTAAAAACGTTATCGTCACTGCGGGCAGCGGTGGCCTCGGATACTATATTGCGAAAGCGTTTGCCGAAGAGGGGGCCAGCGTCACGGTGTCGGCCCGGAACCCGGACCGTCTCGAGGCGGCAGTTGCGCAAATCCGTTCGGAAACCGGCGGTATCCTGACCCCGGTCGTTGCCGACATGACGGATGCGGACGCGATTGCCGCGCTGATCGATGGAGTGGAAGACCGGGATGGCGGGATCGACGTACTGATCGCCAATTCCGGCGGCGCCAACACGGCGCCCTTTGTCGATATGACCGACGATCTGTGGCGTGACGCGGCGGAAACCAAGATCATTCCGCAGATCCGCGCGGCGCGGCTGGTGTTTCGCAAGATGATCGCGCGCGGGAGCGGCGGGCGGATCATCTTTATGGCCGGGACCCATGGCCGTCAGCCGCATGCCCATGCCATCACGGCAGGGTATTGCAACGCCGCGCTGCAGAACGTGAACAAGGCGTTGTCCGAGGATGGTGGCCCGCATAACATTCTCTGCAATGTCATCAATCCGGGCCCGTTCGAGACAGAGCGCATGGTCTATCTCGCCAAGGAAAAGGCCAGGGACGACGGAATCCCGCTCGAAGACGCCATCGCGGAGCTGACCTCGGAGACGGTCCTGAAACGATATGGCAAGCCCGAGGAGCTCGCTGCCGTTGCCGTATTTCTCGCATCCGCACGTGCCAGCTATGTGACCGGCGCGACATTCGATATCGACGGCGGTCAGGTCAAAACAATCTAGGAACCCTTCGATGCCCCATGCATCCGCGAACGGCGCGAACCTTTACTACGAAGAGGCGGGGAGGGGGATTCCCATCGTCTTTGTGCATGAATTCGCTGGCGATTACCGCAGCTGGGAGCCCCAGGTCAGGTATTTTTCCCGGCGCTACAGATGCGTCACGTTCAATGCCCGGGGGTACCCGCCGTCCGATGTGCCGGCGGACCAGGCGCTTTATTCTCAAGCCATCGCGACGGACGATATCGCTGCCGTGATGGATGCCTGCGGCATCGATAAATCGCATGTCGTCGGTATCTCGATGGGCGGATTTGCGGCCCTCCATTTCGGCATTCGACATCCCGATCGCGCGCTGTCGCTGACGGTCGCTGCCTGCGGGTATGGCGCGGCATATGAAGACCGCGACCAGTATGCCGACGATTCCGAAACCCTCGCGCGCGAGTACGAAAAGATCGGTTCGGTTAAGATGGCGGAGATGTATGCCGACGGCGCTTTTCGCCAGCAGTTCAAAATAAAGGATATGCGCGGCTGGGAGGAGTTCCGGACCCAGCTGGGCGAACACAGCGCCGAAGGCGCGGCGCTGACCATGCGGGGCGTGCAGAAAATACGTCCGTCGCTGTACGACCTTGAAGACGATCTAAAGCGCATGAAGGCCCCGACGCTCATCGTCAATGGTGACGAAGACGACTGGTGCCTGGAGCCCGGGCTCTATCTCAAACGTGTGATCCCGGCTTCCGGGCTGTATGTCGTCCCCAAGACAGGCCATACGATCAATCTCGAAGAGCCCGCGCTGTTTAATCAGGCGCTTGGATCTTTCTTCGACAGCGTCGAGGCGGGGTTCTGGGCCGAAAAGACCGAATATGCAGATGCCTCCGCGTTGCTGTCCGGGCTCCAGGAATCCGGAGGGGAGTAAATTGTCTATGTCTGACGGAAAACGCGCATCGGATTTTGTCGATGAAGATCGTCTCTGGCAGCGCCAGATGTACCTCGCGACGTTCGGGGAGACGCCAAAGGGTGGCGTGAATCGGCAGGCCCTGTCCGCCGAGGAGATCGAGGCGCGCAAGGTTCTCATGGACTGGTCCAACGAACTCGGGCTGACGGCGTTTGTCGACGATATCGGAAACCTATTCTTCCGCCGCGAGGGCCTCGATCCCGGCCTTGCCCCGGTCATGACCGGCTCTCATATCGACAGTCAGCCCACGGGCGGCAAGTTCGATGGGAGCTACGGCGTGGTTGCCGCATTCGAGGCGGTCCAGGCGATTATCGATGCCGGGATCGAGCTGCAGCGGCCCATCGAGGTCGCCGTCTGGCTCAACGAGGAAGGGTCGCGCTTCGCCCCGGGGATGATGGGATCGGAGGCCTATGCCGGGGTGCGCAAGCTGGAGGAAATGCTACCTGTCACCGACCGGGAAGGGGTCAGCGTAGAAGATGCGCTGCCGGGGGCGCTGGCTGCCACGCCGGCGGCGACGCATCGCGAATTCGGCTATCCCGTGTCGGCGTTTATCGAGGCGCATATCGAACAGGGGCCGATTTTGGAGGCCGAGGGCAAAGTGGTCGGTGTCGTCACCGGTATTCAGGGGGTGCGAAGGATGCGCGTCCGGGTGACCGGCGAGGAAGCGCATGCGGGCACGACGCCTACGGCGGAACGTAAGGATGCCATTCAGGCGGCTTCGAAGATCGTTACCGAGCTCTATGCCCGGATCAACGAGGACCCCGAGACCAAATTCACCATCGGGATGATGAATATCACGCCCAACGTCCCCTCCGTCATTGCCAGCGAGGTGTTGTTTTCGATCGACATCCGGCACGTGGAATCGACCTATCTAGAGGAACTCGCTCTTCGGGTTGAGACGATCTGCGGCGAGCAGGACGGGCCCTGCGAAGTCGAGGTGTGGCGTATCGCGGAATCCGATTCGGTCTATTTCGACGACCGGATGACAGGCGCGGTCGAAGCAGCCTGCGTGGCGCTTGAAACGCCCTACAGGCGCATGTTCTCCGCCGCCGGCCATGACGCGCGGCAGCTCAGCTATATCTGTCCGACGACGATGATTTTCGTGCCCTGTGAAAAAGGGATCAGCCACAATGAGGCTGAAAATGCGACACCCGGCGACCTGCGCGACGGTGCCTGCGTGCTTGCGGATGTGCTGACGAAGCTTGGAAACGATACAGATACCGGCGCGACGGGTGCCTGAGGTGTTGCCCGGCGAGACGGAATAGCGCCGCCCGCTCGCAAGCGCGTCTATATCACCGCTTGTCCGACGCGTTCGACGACATTGAGCAGGTCCCGGTTGCGTTCCTTCATGGCAGGGACCAGCTCGCGTGCCTCCTCGAGCAGAGAGTCGGCATCAAACGCCGTGATCCGCCCATCTTCGACCATCACCCGTCCATCCACGATGACGGTATCGACGCCCGCGCCATTCTCCGACTGAACGAACTGATTGACGGGGTCGTTCACGGGGCACCACCAGGGACAGGTCAGATCGTAAAGCACCAGGTCCGCCGCTTGACCGACGGCGAGGGTGCCGAAATCACCTGACGCAAACATCGCTGCGGCGCCGCCCGTCGTCGCCATCGCAAGCGCCTGGCGGGTCCCGACCCACTTCGCCGGGTCGGGTTCGCCGATACGGTGGATGGCGGTTGCCAGTTTCATCGCGCGGTGAATGGACTGATCCCCGCTGCTGCAGGAACCATCGCTGCCGAGGGCGACGCGCACGCCGCGTTCCAGCATCGCCGGTATCGGTGCGAGACCGCTCGCCGTCAGCAGGTTGCTTTCTGGATTGTGCACGACGCAGGCCCCCCGGTCGGCCATCAGGGCGATATCGTCATCGTCGATCCAGATGGTGTGGGCGCAGCTGAGTTTAGAGTTCAGCAACCCGAGATCGTCGAGATGTTTTACGGTCGTCGTGCCGTAAAGGCGCTGGGCAATGGCGGTCTGTACCTCGGTTTCCAGCAGGTGCATGTGCACGCCGACGTCGAAACGCTCTGTGAGGTCTGCGCACATCGTCAGCAGCTCGTCGCTGCAGCGCATCGGGTTCGACGGCGCCGGGCCGATGGTGATGCGTCCGGAATCGCCTTGCCAGCTTTCGATCGCGCCGACACACAGATCGCGCGATTCGCCGACGGTCCGCGGCGCGTATGGGTTCAGTCGCATCACCTCGCGCTGCAGGTCCGCGGGCAGTTCGCCGTCAGGCGGCAGGATATCGGTGTATTCGCCGTCAAAGATGCGCAGCGCCACGTGTCCCCGCATGCCGGAATCGCGGTAGGCCGATACGGCTGCCTCGACGTCTTCCGGCCCGAAGGCCTGTTCCGGGAAATGATCGAGTGTTGCCGTCGTGCCCGACAGCAGCATTTCAATGCAGTTCAGCATCGTGCTGACATAAACCTCGCGCGGCGTGCGGTTCGCCGTATAGGCCTGGAACAGCCACATAGAGGCCCGGTGATTCAACAGATCGAACGCGCCGTGAACGACGCTCAGCGGCGAATGCGTGTGCGCGTTCACGAGGCCGGGCACAACCAGGCGGTCGGTTCCGTCAATAACCCGGTCGCAGCGGGCCGCGGCCTCCGGCGCGACGGTGCCGATGGCTGAAATCCGGCCATTCTCGATGAGGATATCGCCCGCGGGAAGGGTGCCGTCATCGGCATCCGGGATCATGACCAGCGCGTTGCGGATCAGAATCTTTTGGTGGTCATCGGCGGGAAGCATGCTTGGCGTCTTCCTCTGTGCTTGGCGCTAGTTACCGAAAATCAGCTTGGGCAGCCACAATGCCGTCGGCGGATACATCGCGACAATCAGTAATACCACCAGTTGGCAGATGATAAACGGAATCACCCCCTTGAACATCGAAATCAGTTTTATCTCCGGCGGCGCAATGGCGCGCAGGTAGTAGATCGACGGTGCGACAGGCGGGGTCAGATAAGATGTCTGGATAACAACACAGACCATAATTCCGAACCAGATCGGGTCGATCTCGGCAGCGCGGATCAGCGGCGTGAAGATCGGCATGCAGATCAGAACGATCGCCACCCAGTCGAGGATGAAGCCGAGCAGAAAGATCACCCCGAGCATCAGAACAATCAGCTGGGTCTTGGACGGGTTGACCGTTGCGATGAATTCCCGGATCAGGTCGTTGCCGCCATTGACCAGGAAGATGCTTGAGAACATGACGCCACCCATGACGGCAAACATGACCATGGCGTTGATTCTGATCGATCGGTTGATGACATCGGCGAACACGGAAACCGATGATTGCCCGTAGGCGAATATAAGCAAGATCGCGCCGAGCGCACCGACAGCGGCCGCTTCGGTCGGCGACGCTATGCCGGCGAGAATCGACCCCAGGACGGCAATGACCAGAACAAGCGCCGGCACGATCGCGGTCATCGTCACATAGAGTTTCTGCCCGACGGGAACGCGGTCCTCGTCGGCGGTTTCCACCGCGGGCGCGTCCTCGGGTCTGAGGTAACTGCGCGTGATGATGTAGCCGAGAAACAGTACCGTCATAATCAGGCCGGGGATGACAACCCCGGCGAACAGATCGCCGATCGATTGTTCCACGATAGAGCCATAGACAATGACGACGACCGTCGGCGGGATAATGGTGCCGAGGGATCCGCCGGCACATATCGTCCCGGAAATTAGGTCGTGTTTGTATTTCTGCTTCACCATCGGCGGTATCGCCATCATGCCGACAACTGTCTCGACGGCACCGACCACGCCGGAGCACGCTGAGAAAACACCGCACATGGATATCGAGGTGAGGGCAAGTCCGCCCCGCAGTTTGCCGATCCAGAGCTGGATCGCGATGAACAGCCGCTCGGCGATGCCGGATCTTTCAAGCGCGGCGCCCATAAAGACAAAAAGCGGCAGGGCGGTCAGAACATAATTGGTCGCCACCGCATGGAGCTGGCTGAACATCTGCGGCCCGAGCGTGTCGCCGAAGAACCAGAATCCGAACACGAATGACAGCGCGATCATGCTGAACGCGACGGGAAATCCAAGGAAAACCAGCATGAACAGCGCCGGGAACATCCATATCGCCGGTATATCGAGCATGGCCTAAACTCCCTGCCCGGTGTCGGCGTTTTTCAGCCCGTCTACGTCGAATATCCCGACCACGTGCCGGATAATTTCCACAATCGTCTGCAGGAACAACGCGATAACGCCGAGCGCCATCGCCGAATAGAACGGCCAGATAAGGGGCCCCCAGGCGCTGACGAGCTCTACCTCGTCCGTCTTGAAGGCCGACCAGGATCGAAGGGTTGCCGCTTCGCCCAGTATCCAGATTGCCGGCAGGAAACAGGCGAGATAGATCAGCGCGTACATGAAGTTCTGCGCCCGGATCGGCAGCATGTCTGAAAAAATATCGATGCGGACATGCACTTTCTTCTGCAGCCCGTATGCGCCGCTCAGCATGAACAGTGCGCCGTGCAACATGAAGGTGATGTCGAACGCCCATATCTGAGAGGCGTTGAAGATATATCGCGCGACCACTTCGTAAACGCAGACGGCGATCAGTGCAGGAAACAGGATCGCGCCGAACATGACGGTCACACGAACCAGTTTTTCAAGCGCAAGACAGAACCGCGATATATGAATCATTTATTGAGCTTTCGGCAGCTTCTTTGGGAATGAAAGAGGCGGGCCGTAGTGTTGCCGCGGCCCGCCTTCAACCGATTTACTCAGGACGTGCGTCAAGCACCTGGTAGGCTGAGTTGCCCTGCCAGTCATCCTGGAAGGCGTAGTAGCTCTCGGCGAGCTTGCCCATCCACATGTTGCCCTTCTTGGCTTCGGATGCGGTCTTTTCGGCAGCCCATTCGCGGCCTGCTTTGCGGATCGCGTCGATGACTTCCTTGTCGAGCTTGACGATTTCGTTGGTCTTGCTCGCCGCGATCGACTTCATCGCCTTGACGTTGTTGACCAGGGTCTCGGCATAAGAATTGATCAGCACGGAATCGCAAACCATTTCGAACTTCTGCTGGATCGCCTTGGGGAAGCTGTCCCAGAGCGACTTTTTCATCAGCATTTCATAGAGCGCGCCCGGTGCATGAATGCCCGGGAGGATGACGTATTTTGCGATCTTCGGGAACCCGAGCGAGAAGTTGCCATAGGGGTCAAGATATTCGGCCCCGTCGACACCTTTGCGTTCCAGCAGCGTGAAAACCTCCGGGCCGGGAACCAGGGTCGGTGCCGCGCCGAGCTTGCGCATAACCTGCGTATTTGCGCCCGCCGTGCGGTATTTGAAGCCCTTGAGGTCCGCGAGTTTCTGGATCTTCTTATGCGAATGGGCGAAGACTTCTGCGCCGATCGCGCCGCACATCATACCGTGCAGACCCTGGCTGTTCCGATAGCCGGCCCACAATTCCTTGCCGCCGCCTTTGAGTACCCACATGATCTTTGCATCGGGGCCCATGCCGCCGGGAATGTCGCTGATAAAGGCGGACGCGGGGCTCTGGTTGATTTCGAATGCGGGATATTGGTGCGCGAGGTCGGCGCGGCCATCGGCGACGGCCTTGTGGCCTTCGAAAAGACCCGCAATGGCGCCGGAACCATATGCCTTGATGATCATTTCGCCGTCTGTGGCGACCGCAATTTTGTTTTCAATGTCCTCGGCGAACATCTTCCACGTGACCGTCCCTTCGGGCGTGGTTGTGGTCATTTTCAGATTGTACTTCGCATCTGCCGCGATAGCGCCGCTGGCAAATCCGAACGCGGCGAGCGCGACGGTCAACGTCTTTACAGAATTTCGCATGTTCTTCTCCAATGATTGTGGATCAAATCGCGTGGAAATTGGCAAAAACGTGCGTCACGAGTGACGCGCTAAAATATCCTCAACGATATGATCACGTGCTTTTAGTCCCGGTCGTGTCGCAGTTCCCGACAACGCGGGCGGGGGCTGCTCGGTAATGTGCACTGCAATATTTGTGCCAACCGGAACAGGGCGCGGAGAAGTTTGTTGTTTCGTGTTTCATTTCAATGGGTTCGGAGGACGCAATCTTTGTGCGCAAGCGCGGGCGGCGATAAGCCGTCAGATCAGGAAGCCGGGCGTCCTGATCAATCCATGGTCGCCTGACCAAATTTGAGGCACGTGTGTCAGGGAAGCACGGCGGTCAGGGAAAAATATCGCCCATCTTTTGCGCAAGGTTATAGATATCGGCGTTACGTTTCAGAATTTCCGGCATCATGGTGCGCGCTTCCGCGAGGATGCTGTCAGCGTCGAAGGCCACGACCCGGCGATCCTCGACCAATATCCGCCCGTCAACGATCACGGTATTCGCAGAGCTGCCGTTTTCGGCGAAGACGAACTGGTTCAGAGGATCGTTCACCGGGACCCACCATGGCGAATCGAGACTGTACAATACCACGTCCGCCCGTTTACCGGCCTCGACCGAACCGAGCCGTCCCTGTTCCAGCAGGGCGTGGGCGCCGCCTTCCGTCGCCATGCGGAAGACATCAAGCGCGCTCAGCCATCGATCCCGGTCCGGTTCTTCCGGTCTGTGCAGCATTGCGGCAAGCCGAAGCGATTCCTGCAGGATGAGATTGTCATTCGTGCCGGCGCCGTCGGTGCCGAGCGCAATCGTCACGCCACGCTCTTTCATTTTCGGTATCGGTGCAGTCCCAGTGCCGATTTTCATATTGCTCTCGGGATTGTGGACGACGACCGTCCCCGTGTCGGCGAGCAGATCGATATCGTGGTCGTCCACCCAGATCGTATGTGCACAGGAAAGCCGGGGGCCGAGCAGCTCACGGCGCCCGAGATGCTCGACCATCGAACAGCCATATTTTTCCTGCGCGATAACCGACTGGACACGCGATTCCAGCAAGTGCGTGTGAATGCCCAGATCGTGTTCGGCCGCCAGGTCGCGGCACAGAACAAGTGCTTCATCGCTGCACCTTTCCGGGTTCGACGGCGCCGGGAACACCCGGAGCCGACCCGATTCCGCACCGTCCCAGTGGCTGATCGCCTGCTGGAGCACCGCACGCACGTCTTCCAACGGCATTGGCCGCAACGGGTTTAGCCGCTTCATTTCAGCGACAACATTTTCCGATACCGTGTTGCCGCGTGGCAGAATATCGCCGAATTCATCATCGTAAAACCGCAGCCCGAGCGCCGTCCGCATGCCCGAATCGCGATGCGCCGCCATCACCGCGTCGACCTCGTCCGACGTGCAGGCCTGTCCGGGAAAATGATCGATAATCGCCGTCGTCCCGCTCAACAGCATCTGGATCGCGCCGAGCATTGCGCCGACATATATCTCGCGTGACGTCCGCGCCGAGGTGAGGGCCTGGCTCATCCACATAAAGGCCGGGTGGCTTTGCCGGTCCCCCGACCCATGTGTGTGGTTCGCTGACGAATGGGTGTGCGCATTGATCAGGCCCGGCGTCAGCAGCATGCCTTGGGCCTCGATAATGCGTCCCGAGAAACTCGGTGCCGCGGCGATCGATTGAGCCACCTCGACAATATTGCCGCCGGATATCAGGACATCGGCGGATTGATGGATGGTGTTGTCACGGTCCAGCGTGATCACAAGCGCATTTCGGATAAGAATGTCTTCGGCCGGTGTCATGGAATTCCTTCGCGAAAGAGGGCGCCATCCGTCACCGATCGATACTCGGGAAGTTTATACTGCAGCGCAACATTTAACTGCTGCATCGCGGTGTGAAAAATGCTACCGTGAACCGGCGTGGCGCGAATGTATCGGAAAGGTGTCATATGGCGGAACGGATTCCGGTCATTGACGTCGCCGGGTTTGCCCGGGGCGACGAAACCACGCGACAGAGAATTGCCGCCGATGTCGCGCAGGCCGTCGAGGAAATCGGTTTTCTCTCGGTGACAGGTCACGGCGTTCCCCAATCGGTCATCGACCGGGTCCGCGCGGGCGCTTGGACATTCTTCAATCAGCCGCTGGCGGACAAGCAGCGTTATCTGCACCCGTCCCGCAACCTCAACCGGGGCTACACGCCGTTCGGCGAAGAGCACAACGCAGCGTCTGCCGGAAACGACGCGGCTGCCGATCTCCGGGAAGGATTTATCTTTGGCCCGCTTCAGCTGCCCGATGGTATTGCGCCCCGCACTGCTGCCGCCCATGCCTACCAGCCGAACATATGGCCCGATGCGCTGCCCGGCGTGTCGGAAGCATTCCAACGCTACTACGCTGCCGTCGCCTGCTTCAACGAGGTCCTGCTGTCGATATTTGCGACGGCGCTCGACTTGCCCAAGGATTTCTTCAACCAAAAATTTCGCGATCATTCGTCAACGGTCAGGATATTGCACTATCCCGGTCAAGACGATGATCCCGAAGAAGGCCAGCTGCGCTGCGGCGCGCATACCGATTTCGGCTCACACACTATTCTTCTGGCGGATGAAGCGCCAGGCGGGCTGCAGGTGTTGACCCGATCCGGCAAATGGATCGATGCGATCCCGCCCGCGAACGGGTTCATCATCAATATCGGCGATATGATGAAAATGTGGACCAATGACCGCTGGCGGTCGAACACACACCGGGTTGCCAACCCGCCGGCGGATGTCAGATCCGGCGCACGGCTGTCGATCGCGTTCTTCACCTATCCCAATCCGGACGCCCTGATAGAATGCCTTCCGACTTGTAGTTCCGACGAACATCGGCCCAAACATCCTCCCGTCCTCGCCGGAGATTACCGCCGGATGAAAGTGAACAGCATAATGGCGCCTGCCCAGAACGAAGGATCGGCGTCGCGGTGACGCCTGTTCACAATCACCGGATTATCGGGAAAATTTTGTCTGACGGAGAACGGATGTTTCACCGTCCTGAGGGAAGCAATCGATGGAAACAGATGTGAAAAACAAGCCGACTGCAAAAGGGATCGGCAGCTCGCTTCCCCGGCAGGAAGACGACCGATACCTGCACGGCCGTGGCCGCTTCATCGGCGATATCCGTATGCAGGGCATGCTCGAGCTCGCCTTTTTGCGGAGCCCGTTGGCCCACGCCCGCATTAACGGTATCGAGAAACCTGCCGACGCCGCAGAACTTGTCTTTACCGCCGCCGATCTTGTCGGTGTCACCGGCATCAAGGCGGATTCCGGCCTGCCCGGTTTTCGCAGTTCGATCCAGCCGGTCCTCGCCGTCACGAAAGTCCGCCATGTCGGCGAACCGATCGTTGCCTGCCTCGCAGCCACCCGGGCACGGGCGGAAGATCTGTGCGAGCGGGTGGACATCGATTTCGCGGAACTGCCCGCCGTTCATGACATGACCAAGGCGCGTGATGCCGATGCGCCCCTGGTGCACGAAGACTGGGACGAAAACGTCTTTCTCGAAAGTGCCGTCGACATCGACTTCGAGGCCTCGACGTCAGGGGCGGTAAGCGTCGTCAAAAGAACCTTCAAAACCGCACGACAGTGCATGGCGCCGATCGAGGGTCGCGGTGTCGTCGCGGTCTGGGACCGGCACCTTGAAATGCTGACAATCCATTCGGCGACGCAGATACCGCATATCGTGCGTACCGGACTGGCCGGCTGTCTCGGACTCGATCATGGCCAGGTACGCATCATCGCGCCCGATGTTGGCGGCGGGTTCGGCTTCAAAAGCCAGCTGCTGGGCGAAGAAATTACGGCTGGCTGGCTGGCCATGAAGCTCGACCGCCCGATCCGCTGGCTCGAAGACCGGCGGGAGCATCTCAGCGGCAGCGCCAACTGCCGCGAGCATTATTACGAGGTGACAGGCTACGCCGGTGCGGATGGCGAGCTGCTCGCGGTCGACTGCGAAGCGATCGTCGATGCCGGGTGCTACTCCACCTATCCGTTCTCTGCCTGTCTGGAATCCGCACAGGTCGCAAGTATCCTTCCCGGCCCTTATCGTCTGAAGGGATATCGCTGCAAGACCTGGTCGGTGGCAACGAACAAACCTCCGATCCTGCCCTATCGCGGCGTCGCGCGGACCGGCGTGTGTTTTGCGATGGAAGTGCTGATGGACGCGCTTGCGCGCGACTTGAAAATCACACCGGAGGCGATCCGACGCAGGAACCTAGTGGAGCCGGAGGCGATGCCATTCACCAACATTACCAACAAATATTTCGATAGCGGCGATTATCCGGAAGCGTTGACCCGTGCGCTTGAGGCGATCGACATAGGCGCTATCCGGGCGGAACAGGACGGTCAGAGCGGCGACAAGCGTGTCGGCGTCGGCATTTCGATTTTCTGCGAGCAGGGTGCGCACGGAACATCCGTTTATCACGGCTGGGGCATTCCCATGGTGCCCGGATTCGAGCAGGCGGGCGCGCGGCTGACCCCGGACGGCGGACTTGAACTGCGGGTCGGCGTTCACAGCCACGGACAGGGGCTGGAGACAACGCTCGCCCAGATCGCGTATGAAGAAATCGGCGTGGATCCGGCGAAGGTGAAACTTGTACATGGCGATACCGCTTATACGCCCTATTCCACGGGCACCTGGGGGTCGCGCTGTATTGTGATGGCGGGCGGCGCGGTGGGCGCGGCAAGCGCCGCCCTTGGCGACAGGATCAAGCATATCGCCGCCCATCTGCTTCAGGCGGATGCCGGTGATATCATGCTGGACGACGGTATGGCCTATGCCGGCAGCAGTTCTGTATCCATCGAAGAAGTTGCCAAGACCTGGTATCTGAAACCGCAACTTTTGCCCGACGATGTCGATCCGCGCGGGCTGGAAGTGACCGAAGGCTACAAGACCGTCCAGGATACCGGCACGTTTTCCTATGCGTGCCATGCGGTGAAGGTTAGCGTGGATGTGCGCTTTGGCAGTGTCGATCTACTGGATTATGTGATCGTCGAAGATGCCGGGACCATGATCAATCCGATGATCGTGGACGGGCAGGTGCATGGCGGGACGGTGCAGGGCATCGGCACGGCACTGTTCGAGGAAATGCCGTTCGATGCGTCGGGGCAACCCTTGGCGTCGACCTTGGCCGATTACCACCTGCCGGTCGCAGGCGATATTCCGCCGGTTCGGATTTTTCATATGGAAACGCCGTCGCCCCTGAGCCGGTTCGGTCAAAAGGGTATCGGCGAAAGTGGGGCGATCGGGCCGCCTGCTGCCATCGCGAATGCCGTGAATGATGCGCTGGCACCACTCGGGGTAGAGGTCGGAGAAATCCCACTGACGCCGGAGCGGGTTCTTGCGGCGCTCGCCGGCGGCGCCGGGGAGACAAACGCATGAAGGCCGCCGCGTTCGATTTTAGGAGAGCAGATAATCTGGCGCAGGCGCTGACCGCCGATCCGGGCGACAAGCCAGTCGCCGGAAACCAGTCGCTCGGCCCGATGATGAATTTGCGCCTGGCGCGCACTGGCCGCCTGATCGACATCGCAACAGTGGCGGAACTGCGGGAGATCACCGAAACCCCCGATTACGTTCGCTTCGGGGCGGCCACGACCCACGCAGAGATTGAGGACGGCGAGACGCCGGACCCGACCGACGGCTGGATGCGGGCGGCTGCCGGTAATATCGCCCACCGCGCCGTGCGCAATCGCGGCACGATGGGTGGCAGTCTCGCCCATGCCGACCCGGCGGCGGATTGGGTGATCGTGTTGACGGCGCTGGACGCAACGGTCCTTGCCGTCGGCCCCGACGGAGAGCGCCGTATTCCGATGGAGGAATTTATCACCGGGCCCTACACCACCGATCTCGCCGATAACGAGCTACTGGTGGCTGTAAACGTGCCGAGACCCGGTCCGTCGGCGCGCTGGGGGTACTGGAAGTTCATGCGACAGGTCGGAGAATTCGCCAAAGCCAGTGCGACAGTTCTTATCGACCCGGAGAACGGGCGTCATCGCTGCGCCCTCGGTGCGCTTGGCGGTGCGCCCGTCGTTCTGCCCGATCCCCTGGCTATTATCGAGCGGCGCGTCAGCGCGGCCGACATCGTGCCTGCGGCGCTCGCGGATCGTCCGTTACAGTCATCTGCGATGCATGTCGCGGCGCTGGACCGCGCCCTCGCCCGTGCCCTTGGAGAGGAGACGAGGAAAGCATGACCATGTCCAATATCACGCTGAATGTTAACGGTCGCCCGGTCACTGGCAGTGTGGAGCCGCGCACCCATCTCGCCGATTTTCTGCGCGAAGAACTTCTGCTGACCGGCACCCATCTGGGATGTGAACAGGGAGTCTGCGGCGCCTGCACTCTGATGGTCGACGGCAGGCCGGTACGCTCGTGCATTACCCTCGCGGTGTCTTGCCAGGACACCGATGTGACAACCGTCGAAGGCTATGGCGACGATCCGCTGATGACGCGGATACGCGACGCCTTCACGCGCCATCACGGGCTCCAATGCGGCTATTGCACGCCCGGCATGCTGGCAACCGCGTATGACATTGTCCGTCGCGCACCGGATGCCGACGATTCCGAGATCCGCCGCCAGCTCTCCGGCAATCTGTGCAGGTGCACCGGCTATGCCGGCATTGTCGCCGCGATTGCAGATGTTCTTGCCAACGACCCACCGGCACCGCAGTTGGTTCCCGGTCCGCGCGTTCACCGGCCGATCGACCCGGGCGCCTTCGGGCAACCCGATGCCGTCCTCGCCGCCGCCAGTATGCAGCCGGTATCGGGCGCGCCTGAAACGCTGCCGACGCGGGAAGCACTCGCCGGCGGTGTAACGCTTTCAAGAAAGGTCGACCTCAATGCGCCGGTCGCTGAAGTCTGGAAGATTCTTAAAGACCCTAAAGAAGTCGTCAGATGTATACCGGGTGCCCGTCTTGAAGGTGCATCGAACGGCGATACCTTTCAGGGTGTATGCGAAGTCTCCGTCGGGCCGATGGGGGCGACGTTCCGCGGCACGGCTGCACTGTCCGCCGACGATACGACCCTGACCGGAAAAGTTGTTGGGAAGGGGCGGGATGGTCTGACCCGGTCGACGCTGGACGGGTATCTCGACTTCGCGCTTGCCGAGACAGGGGACGAGACGTCGCGGATCTCTTTCGAGATGCTCTATCGGCTGAACGGCCCGCTGGCGCAGTTCGGCCGCCCGGCACTTGTCGCGGAAATCGCCGACAGGCTGCTCGCCGAAATCGCTGTTTCGATAGCGGCGCTTGCGAAGGGAGAAACGCCGCCGGACGGACATGGTGCGCGCAAAATCGGAGGTGTCTCGCTATTTTTCGGCGCGATTTTCGGCATGCTCAAGCGGACATTTAGGTCGCGTTGAGCACCTGTCAGCAGACTGTGCGTTGCTGGTGGGGCTGGTTCGGTCAGGTGTTCTTGGAGGGGTTCCGGAAACGGCTAATTGAGGTGGATGTGAATCGCGGGACGTTTTAAATCCTGGCAAAATCGAGGTGCAAACAACGTCGGTTGCGTGCCCCCGCAACCAATCCTTTCACCGCTATCCCAATGGGTTAGTGGCTTAAAATTTGACTTAAAAAAAGCTTGGTCCGGTCTGATCGTGGATTATCGAAAAACTCGGCCGGTGTGTTCTGTTCGACAATTTGGCCCTCGTCCATAAAAATAATTTGATCAGCTACCTGCGCCGCGAAGCCCATTTCATGCGTTACCACAAGCATCGTCATTCCCGAATCTGCG
>MDTB01137787.1_pt1 | contig 26409 bp, 24 predicted proteins | sample 811161 | NCBI WGS metagenome assembly MDTB01 (sample SAMN05326650, study PRJNA326480) | marine metagenome | isolation source: seawater | place: Mediterranean Sea | collected 2009 | reverse complement strand
ACAGATAGTCTTTTACAAGGGCAACATCCAGATTATTTGACAGCAGGAGCCTTTCCAATTTCTCAATTTTTAACTCCTCTTTTTGACGGTCTAAGCCTTACAACGCTTGTTATTTTTGAGCGTTTCTTTTGGTGGTTACACATTATAGGAATATTATTCTTTTTAAACTATTTGTATTATTCCAAACACCTACATATTCTTTTGGGTTTTCCAAATGTTTATTATGCAAATCTAAAACCCTACGGATCGTTTCCAGTGGATGGTTCAATTACCTCAGAAGTAAAAATGTTACTCAATTTCCCTTCGGATGAAGGACCATCCGAAGAAATCCCAGAAAGATTTGGTGCTAAAGATGTCACTGACTTGAATTGGGTTCAATTAATGAATGCCTATAGTTGCACGGAGTGCGGAAGATGCACAGATGTTTGTCCTGCAAATTTAAGCGGCAAAAAGCTTTCACCTCGAAAAATTATGATGGATACCCGTGATCGATTGGCCTCATTAGATAATAAAAAAGAACCTAACGGAAAAGAAAAATATTTGTTAGACGGCTTTATATCACGTGAAGAACTTTGGGCTTGCACCTCTTGTAATGCCTGTGTTGAAGCCTGTCCTATCGCCATAGATCCATTATCGATTATTATGGATATGAGAAAATATTTGGTTATGGAACAGTCTTCTGCTCCTTCTGAGTTAAACAATATGATGAGTAATATTGAAAATAATGGAGCCCCATGGCCATATTCACAAAGAGATCGACTACTCTGGAGCCAAGAATTAACAAACAAATAAACTAACATGCAACGAGAAGAAGCAGAAAATTATTTACATAGAAAAATAGAAAAAGGGGAGATTGTGAGTCCAGTCCTACCACCAGGAATTAAAAACTATTTGATAGATATTGATGGTACTATTTGTGATGATATTCCAAACGAAGAACCTGAGCGGATGGAAACTGCAAAAGTATACCCTGATGCATTAAAAACCTGTAATAAGTGGTTTGACGATGGTCATCTGATCTGTTTTTTCACTTCAAGGGTAGAATCCCACCGAGAAGTAACAGAAAAATGGTTGAAATCTAATTGTTTCAAATACCACAGTCTCTTGATGGGTAAACCACGTGGTGGAAACTATCACTGGATAGATAATCATCTGGTAAGAGCCACGCGCTATAATGGTAAATTTACTGATTTTATTGAAAAAGAGGTAACTATCGAAGTTTTCGATGACGGTAAAGACCAACATTAAAATATGTCCAGAAAAACGAAAATCAATACATTGGCAGAGTTTCATGCTCGGGGAGAGTCTCCAGAGGTGGTTTTTTGGGTAGGTTGTGCTGGTAGTTTTGATGAAGCAGCGAAGAATGTAACAAAGGCATTTGCTAAAATTCTTTTATACACCCAGACTTCTTTTGCAGTTTTGGGAGACGAAGAAAGTTGCACTGGAGATCCAGCTAAAAGAGCCGGAAATGAATTTTTATTTCAAGCACAGGCATTACAAAACATTGAGCGACTAAACCACTATGGGGTCACAAAAATTATAACTACGTGTCCTCATTGTTTTAACACCTTAAAAAATGAATATTCCGCCCTTGATGGGCATTATGAAGTTTACCATCATAGCCAATTTTTAAAGCATCTTTTAGAAACAGAGAAACTTAAGATTTCAGAAACAACATTTAAAGGTAAACGAATAACCTACCATGACCCTTGTTATTTAGGTCGAGCTAATCAAGTATTTGAAGCTCCTCGTCATTTATTAAAGAGTCTCCAGCTCTCTCTAATTGAGATGAAAAGTTGTAAATCCAAGGGGCTATGTTGCGGTGCGGGTGGAGCTCAAATGTTTAAAGAAGCTGAAGAAGGAAAAACAGAAATAAATCTAATGCGTACAAAAGAAGCTCTTGACACAGCACCAAATTATATTGCCACTGGATGCCCTTTTTGTAAAACCATGATGCGTGATGGAATCAAAAATAATCACAAAGAAGGGGAAGTGAAAGTTTTAGACATTGCAGAACTAATTGTTCAAGCCAAAAATCTATAAAAGATGTATTTGCCCTTTGACCGATTGCCTGATGATAGTAGAGTTTGGATTTATGCTACAAACCGATATCTAAGCGACGAAGAAGTTATTGCTATTGAACAAGATTTAAGCGCGTTTTTAACCCAGTGGACAGCACATCAGCAGGCCTTAGAAGCAAGTTGTTTAATACCATACAATAACTTTATCGTTATTGGACTCAATGAGAACAAAAATTCAGCAAGCGGATGTTCTATTGACGCATCTGTTCATTTTCTTAAACAATTAGAAAAGAAATTTAAACTGGATTTATTCGATAGAATGCTCATCACCTATAAAAAAGACAACCAAATAAAACACCTCGCTTTACATGAATTTAAAAGATTAGCTAAGCAAGGTGAGTTCTCCAAATCAACTACAGTATTCAATAACCTAGTTCAAACTAAAAAAGATTTTCTTTCAAACTGGGAGACCTTAGCCGAGTTTAGTTGGCACAATAGCCTTTTTTAATGAAATATTTTTTTGTTTGTTTTCTTATTATCACATCGCTATCTGCACAAAAGCTTGACCCATTAGCTGTTCCTATTCCAAATCAACAATTACAGCAAAAATGGGTTAATCAATTATACAGGAGTATGTCCCTCAAAGAAAAAATTGGGCAATTGTTTATGCCAATGGTATTTAGTGAAAGAGATAGTCTCCATTTTCAAAAAACTAAGGAGCTAATAGAAAAGCATCATATTGGTGGTGTCATTTTTTCTTTAGGTGGTCCTAAAAAACAATCCCATTGGCTTAATGCCCTTCAGAAAGCTTCTAAAGTCCCTTTGCTGGTTGCGATGGATGCAGAATGGGGACCTTCAATGCGTCTCGATAGTGTTGCAAAATTTCCGTGGCAAATGACATTAGGTGCGATTCAAGATACAACATTGATAAGAAGAATCGGGCGCCGTATGGCTGAACAGGAAAAAAGATTAGGTGTTCATATGAGTTATGGTCCAGTATTAGACGTTAATACAAACCCTAATAATCCTATTATTGGCAATCGCTCATTTGGAGAAGACCCAGAGCAAGTGAGTACAAAAGCCTTAGCCTTGATGAAAGGACACCATGACATTGGAATTTTAACATCTGGAAAACATTTCCCAGGACATGGCGACACTGCTCAAGATTCTCATAAAACGTTGCCAAGGGTAGACATATCACAAAGAGACCTAGATCAAACTTCTTTGCTGCCCTATAAAAAATTGATTAATGAAGGGTTAACTTCAATTATGGTTGCGCACCTTGACATTCCCCCATGGTCACCGAATGGTTTACCTTCATCACTTTCAACACTGTTAATTCAAGAAAAATTGAAAAAGGAATTGGGATTTAATGGGTTGATCGTGACTGATGCTCTTAACATGAATGGAGTAGTTAATTTTTCTCCTTCAGAAAACGTTGAATTAACAGCTTTCCAAGCTGGTCAAGATATGCTTTTGATTTCACTTGATATTCCTAAAGGCATCGCAGCTATTGAAAAAGCTTATTTGAAGGGTATTGTTTCAGAGAGTCGATTGGCACATTCTGTAAAGAAAGTTTTGATGGCAAAATATAAGGCAGGCTTGCACAACTATAAGCCAGTGAAAATAGACGGTTTGTATAAAGATTTAAACTCACCCCAAGACACCATGCTTTATGCACAAGCAATGGCAAAGGCAATTACACTAGTCAAAAATGAAAACGGCCTACTTCCTTTAAGTAAAAAGACTTCTATAGCCCATATTAGGTTAGGAGATGACTCAAGTATTGCATATCAGAAACATTTGAACCGTTACGCACCTATTACATCACTTATTGACATTACTCCAGAAAATGCGTTGGTTAAAACAATCCCTTTTGATACATTGATTATAAGTTTCCATCGTTCCAACGACAATCCATGGAAAGCTTCAAATTTCAATAAAAAAGAACTTGCCATTATCAACGTTCTTGCTCAGCATAAAAAGATAATACTAAATGGATTTGTTCGACCTTATGCTTTAGCCCAAATTTCAGAAATTGAAAATATTGATGTGATTTTGTGGAGTTATCAAAACAGCGAAATAGCTCAACAACTCAGTGTTGAAATTCTTTTTGGAGTTAATGGAACCTATGGGACTCTACCCATAAGTGTTGAAAAAAAGTATTCTGTGGGTCATGGATTATTTTTAGACTCCATCGATAAATTAGGTTATGCAACCCCTGCTCAAGTTGGAATAGATCCTGAGGGGCTAAAAGGTTTAGATGAATTGGCCAAAATTGCAATAGATTCAATGATGACTCCTGGCATTCAAATGCTAGTGGCTCGCCGTGGGAAGCTTGTTTATCAGAAAAGTTTTGGTCATCACACTTATAGAAAAAAAAGAAAGGTTGCCAATCACCATATATATGATTTAGCTTCTTTAACTAAAATTATTGGAACATTACCTTTGATAATCGATGCTGTCGCGAAAAACCAAATAAGCCTCTCTACTAAAGTAAAAGAAATGCTGCCTGAATGGGAGCAAAGCAATAAGGCAAACATTACCTTAAAAGCTATGTTGAGTCATTATGCTCAACTCGTTCCATGGATTCCTTTTTATAAGATGACATTGACAAAAGAAGCAAAACCTGATGCTAAATTCTATTCTCCAAATGCAATGGAAAACTTTTCCATTCCAGTGGCAAAAAATCTTTATCTAGATAAAAATTATAGTGAAGTTATTGAACAAACTATCAAAGAAAGTCCTCTGCTAGACTCTCTAGATTATGTTTACTCTGATCTTCCTTACTATTTATTAAAAAAATATTTGGAAGAAAAGGAGAATAAAAGTCTTGATGCACAACTAGAAAGCCTTATAATTAATCCATTAGAACTAAAGACAATGATGTATAAGCCCTATAAAAAAGTTCCAGACTCGTTAATAATACCCAGTGAAATTGACACCTATTTTAGAAATCGGATCTTGCATGGTTTTGTTCATGATATGGGTGCAGCCATGCAGGGAGGCCTAGGAGGGCACGCTGGGTTATTTGGAAATGCATTTGATGTAGCAGTTGTGTTGCAAATGTATATACAAGGAGGATATTATGGAGGAAAAAGGCTACTTTCAAAAAGTGTGATCAATCAATTTAATACTTGCTATTATTGTTATAAGGACAATAGGAGGGGAGTAGGATTTGATAAACCAGAACTTAATAATGACTCGAGTGATTTTAAGGCGCAGCCTTCTCCAACTAGTTTTGGACATTATGGTTTTACGGGAACTTATGCTTGGGCTGATCCTGAAAATGAAATGGTTATTGTATTTTTGTCAAATAGAACATATCCTACTATGAACAATAAACTGTTGGGTATTCATAACATACGCGCAAGAGTGCGAGAGGTTGTTTATAAGGCTTTGATAGATTAAAAAGAAAGATTTTGAAAATTGCTATCGTTTGTTATCCTACCTATGGAGGTAGTGGCGTTGTTGCTACTGAGTTGGGGATATCCCTTTCAAAAAAAGGGCATGAAATTCATTTTGTCACATATAAACAGCCTGTCCGTTTAGAAGCTCTAAACCAAAATTTGTTTTATCATGAGGTGTATGTACCGGACTACCCTTTGTTTCAATATCAACCTTATGAATTGGCCTTATCAAGCCGATTAGTTCAAGTAGTTAATGACTATAATATTGATGTTTTACATGTTCATTACGCGATTCCTCATGCATATGCAGCTTATATGACCAAAAAAATGCTTGCAGATGATGGAATTCGTCTCCCAATTATTACAACTCTTCATGGAACAGATATAACTCTAGTAGGTCGACACCCATTTTATAAAAAAGCTGTATCCTTTAGCATTAATCATTCTGATTACGTTACTGCAGTTTCAGAAAGTTTAAGAAAAGATACATTGAGAATATTCAAGGTTAAAAAAGACATTCATGTAATTCCTAATTTCATTGATGTTAAAAAACTTGAGGGTAAAAAAGTTCTCTTCGATCGATTACTGCTTGTAGAAAAAGAGGAAGTAAAAATAATAACACACATAAGCAACTTTAGACCATTGAAGCGTGTTTTAGATGTAATCAATACTTTTGAAAAAATATTAAAGAAAGTTCCTGCAAAACTAATGATGGTTGGTGATGGTCCAGATAAAGCAATGGCACAGCGCTATTGTGAAAAGCACCATTTAGAATCAAAAGTAGTTTTCTTAGGAAAAAGTGATGAGATTGAAAAAGTTCTAAGTTATTCTGATTTATTTTTGCTTCCCTCAGAACAAGAAAGTTTTGGTTTGGCTGCCTTGGAAGCTATGCTGCACCATGTCCCTGTAATATCAACAAATGTAGGTGGACTACCAGAAGTTAATATTCAAAACTTTTCAGGTATTCTTTGCCCTGTTGGTGCCGTAGACACTATGGCAGAAGAAGCCATTAGAATTTTATCTGATACTAAGTTGCATTTGAAGTTCAAACAAAAAGCTTATCTGCAGGCAAAAAAATTCGATATATCAAAAGTCATTCCACAATATGAAGTCCTCTATGAAAATGTATTAAATCTATAGCTTTAAATAATTTTATTGAGGATGATAAATTTGCTTTGCATTTGCGTAAACCTCATCCTTGTCTAAAGTCATAGATTTTGTTTCAAAAGCGGCATACAATTCCATTTGATCATCAAAATGTGGAGACGAGGCATTCTCCGAACTTCCATATGAAATGACTGTCTCAATCTTTGGATTTGATTGATTTCTGTCAAATTCCACCAATGCAATGTAGGATTCCCCACTTACTACTCTGGTCTTTCCATTTTTGTATGGTCTTGAAGCCATGGAAGTGATCACGTCCGGGAGACCAAAAATGGGTATTTCTCTATCTCCTCTTACAAGCTTTTGATAATCACCAAGTGAGACGTCCGTCGAGCCAAAATACTTTATAAAATGTTCTCTAGTTTGACGAAAAGCGTTTACTAAAATTGTTATTGGGATTATTTTAGGTTCAGGTAATTTACGATATACCTTTTTTAACTTATCATATAAGCAAGCAAATGTTCCTGCACCTAACGAATTTGCTACTGCTTTTCTGTCCCAATTTTGAACACGTGAGATTAGCTTTTCTATTTCAGGATAATCTTCTGGTGTAATTAAGTCAAGATAATCAATGTTCATCCAGCTAAAATGATAAGGTTTTGGGTATGAATGGTCATATTTAATGCGTTTGAAATCTTGATAACTAATCTTATCTTTTGAATCAATGAGTTGTTTAAATCGAATAGATCGATTGTTTTCGAAGTCCTCAAATCCCATTTCTTTGGCAAAAAGTCTATCGTCTGGGGTATCATTTTTTCCACTTGATATAAATGGACTGTGATTGGTGTTATAAAAATAGCCACTTTCAGGTTGAATAACTTGCGGTAATTCTTCGATAGCGTAGGTTTCTTGCCAAAGTGTTTTCATTGTATTGCCTGGGACAACATTTTCCCAATCATACCCTGATTGACGCTTTGGTATAAGTCCATTAGAAATATAAAAAATGGTGTCATTCTTATCCGCATACCCAATGTTATAGCCAGGAAGAGCCTTCATTTTGAGAATCTTATAGAATGAATTAAAATCTTCAGCTTTATTCATTCTCCACCATTGTTCGAGTGCTCTTATTTCATTCAAAATCGGAGTACGAACCGCATAATAACCACTTTTGTTTTTTAATGTTGGGCCATAAATACTTTCATAATACTTTTTTGAGATTTTTAAGGGAATCCCTAAGAAAGTGAGTTGTAATGTAGCTTTTTTAACTTTTAATGTATAATTCTTGTCGTCTACTTTATAAGTGAGTTTTTGGGTAGGATGCATTTCAAGTGCAAAAACATCAGTTTTATCAGGTTGATTTACGGTATGTGTCCATGCTAAATTTTGATTAATACCTGTCAGTATGGTTGGACTACCAGGAAAAAGCGCCCCTAAAATATTTGTACCCTCATTACTATACAAGTGGGCTTCATACCAAGAAACAGGACCTTCAAGTGGTTGGTGGGTATTGATGGCTAAAAAAGTATTTCCGTTATCAGTTTTAGCACTGTTGAATCCAAATACATTTGATCCTTGGGTAGCAGTTTGTTGTTCATTTACATAGTTGATTTCATTATTTATGATTTTCATAACCCAAGAATCACCTTTGCTGGAAATAAAAAGTTGCAACTGAGCATAGCGAAGCATCTTTTGTGGGGTAACAGGAAACAATTCTTTAATTAGAACTTGCTCTGGGTATTTTTCAGCAAATGCATTGAAACCAGCTGCATACCCTTCTACAACTTTTTTATAGGCTTCACTTATTTTGGTTTCATACTGATTCGCTATTACTTCTTTTGAGCCAATAAATTGAGTAAGAAAATCAGCTGCAAGTCCCTTGTTTTTAAAATATTTAGAAAGCAACTCATTACCAGCTAAATAACCAATTTGAGTAGTTTTAAAGTCATCTTCAGCATGAGCCCAGGCCAAACCATAAGCTAATGCAGCATCTGTTTTGGCAAAAATGTGGGGTACGCCATAGGCATCTCTCACGATATCAATATCAGAGGGATTAATTTGACTTTTAACTGTCATAAAAATCAATAAACTGCAAAGTGACGCTAAAAAGGAATTAGACATTAAAAATAAATTTGGTCCAAGATATTAAAATATAGATTGATCTCCATTTGCTTTATTAGAAAGGAATCAATGATTTTCTAAAAAAATGTTTAGTTTTAACAAGCAGACAAATTACAAAAACCTAAAATTGAATTTTATGACCTATTTAAAATCTCTATTTTACATCCTTATTTTATTTATTTTTAAAATAAATTATGCACAAACATTGAACCTCTTTAATGGAACAAACTTGGAGGGTTGGCAGGTTCATGGCACAGAATTATGGTATGTAGAAGAGGGTCTTTTGGTTTGCGAGAGTGGACCCGATAAAGCCTATGGCTATTTATCTACAAAAACCCATTATGATAATTTTGACCTTAGTGTAGACTTCAAACAGGAAGCAAATGGAAATAGTGGTATATTTTTTCGGTCAACTATAGAAGGAACAAAAATTAGTGGATGGCAAGTTGAAGTAGCCCCTCCAGGAAGCGATTCAGGGGGTATTTATGAATCCTATGGGAGAGGATGGTTAATAAAGCCTGACAGGGTTAAAGATAATGCTCTCAAAATGGGCAGATGGAACACAATGAGAATGCGTGTTGAGAACGATAAAGTAGAAACATGGTTAAACGGTACCCCAATGATTACTTTGGATGATAAAAAAATAGGAGAGGGGAGAGGCTCTATTGCTTTGCAGATTCATGACGGCGGCGGCATCAAAGTAAAATGGAAAAATATTAAACTAACACCAATACAATAATCTAAAGAACTTTTTAAACTATGAAAAAAAGAACATTTTTAAAAACTTCGGCACTAGTTATGGGAACTGCACTATTTCCTGTATGCGATATTTTGGCTAATGTGAAAAAGAAACTACGAACGGCTCATATCGGTGTTGGCAATATGGGTTTTGAGGACCTCAAAGCAATAGCCTCACATTCTGAAGTTGAAGTTAATGCTCTTTGTGATGTTGATTCTCAAAATTTATCAAATGCAAAGAAAATGTTTCCAAAAGCAAAGATTTTTAAAGACTACCGAGTTATGCTGAAACAATTGCAAAATGATATCGATGCAGTGGTGGTCTCTACTCCAGACCATACCCATGCTCCTGCTTCGCTACTAGCGATGGAAATGGATAAACCTGTTTATTGCCAAAAACCACTGACACATCATGTTGCTGAGGCTCGAATGATGCGAAAAGTTGCAGAATCAAAAAATTTGGTTACTCAAATGGGTATTCAGGTGCACTCGTTTTATGATTATAAGTTAGCCACACAGCTTATTCAGGGAGGAATCATTGGAAAAGTGAGAAAGGTGGTAGCTTGGTCTCCTAAAAACTGGGGATATGATGGGCCAATTCCAGAGGGAGAAGATTTAGTACCAGAATCTTTGGATTGGAATTTGTGGTTAGGAACCTCAAAGAAACGTCCCTACAAAGAAGGCTATTATCACCCATCTAATTGGAGAAAACTTGTTGATTATGGTTGTGGAACTCTAGGTGACATGGGAGTGCATATTTTTGATACGCCTTATAATGCCCTGCAATTAGATGTCCCCTTAACTATAACAAATAATTGTAGGCCTCCCAACGGGTTTGGCTACCCAAATCACAATCATGTTACTTATACTTTTCCTGAAACCCCTTTCACAAATGAAACTTTAGAATGGGTATGGTATGATGGAAAAGAAGCACCGCCAGAATTAGAAGAACTTACCTTACCAAACAATGATGAATTACCTGAACAAGGTGCTATTTTCTATGGTGAAAATGGAAATCTTTTACTCCCTCATTTTATGCAATTACCAAAACATTTTAAAGAAGGAAGCTATGTCGAGTATGATATTTCTAAATATGATCCAAACAATGTACTTGGGGAACCTGTTAGAGATTATGCAGGAGAATCACCTAAACATTATCATCAATTTGTAGATGCATGTCTAGGAAAAGCTGAAGTGACAGCCCCATTCTCCTATGCTTCAAGATTGACAGAAACAATTCTACTTGGTGTAATTGCAGGAAGGTTTCCAGGCCAAACCCTTCATTGGGACAACGCTTCTGCTCAATTTGAAGAAGATGAAGCCAATCAATATTTAGCTGGAGACTATCGGTTGTTCTAATTGATTACTAAAAGCTTCACTCACTGGTTTATTCTTCCAATGCATCAATTGCCTTGGCCAGTGCAAAATCTTTTTCTGTGATTCCATTTGAATCATGTGTAAAAAGAGACAAAGAAATTCGGTTATATTCATTTACAATTTTAGGATGATGATCTAAGCTATTGGCAAGGGTTGCTATTGTGTTTATTAAGGCTATGGCTTCATCAAAATCGCTACATACTTTGTCAAAAACTAATTGTCCGTCCTCAAGCCCCCATTTGGGATCAAGTTGGTTTTTTTTTGTTTCAATTTCTAATTGGGTTAAAGGTTTTAATAAGGCCATTTTTAGTAAAGTATTGAAGTGATTATTCTGTAGGCCAGGTATATGCCAGTTATAGTCCAAATCCACCAGCGATTTTTAAGATACCATTCCATAACTTTTTAAATCATTTTTTCTAAGATATCAAAAAGAATTTAATTATAGGCTTTTCTATTTTGGGCATTCTCCATCAGTATAATTCAAAACACCGTTATTTAAAGCTTGACACAAATTGCCATAAGTAACATTATCACAACCACACAAAGGGGCATATTCTAAAGTACAAATAACATCTAATTTAATTTGATCAGGATCAATGCAATGCTCTTCTGCTTTGATCTCTTTTGATGAACATGAAGAGAATACCCAGATTATAAATGCTAAAAAAATTGATTTATATATCAATTGTATTTTAGTTGATTTAAAAAATTAATTAAAAATTAAATTATACAAACTGCGTCTAATGTTAATTAGTATCTCTTAACAGTAATAGGCCATCCTTGAAATTGTTTTGACTCTGCTTTTGTCAAGTCTGCGAATCGAGGCCAGCACTCAAAAATAAATGATTCATCATTTATTCTTACAATTCCAAAACCAGCACCGTTTGAATTAGTATTTGGATTGGCATAAGCATGCATGGTTATTTTATTATTGAAACCATCTAGATAGTTTCCCGTCCAAGGCAATTGATTATTCGCATTCGCTCCGGGCTTTTCTGTTTCTGGCCACCACCATCGGCTATAATAATTATTGACAATGGCGGGCACCACAAATGCCCAAGGCCCATCATCAAATTGATCGATGCCGTGTTGTATTACTGTAGCTAAGTGTTGATCTCCCGCAACATGAATTGCATTTGCTTTCTTGACCAATCTTAATGCTTTGTTTCTGCCTGTTTGAGGCCAACCGTTGGAATCTAAGTCAGCGTGTAAACGGTTATCTAAGGATCCATGAATATGAGCTCCTCCACAAAATCCTGTTTGTGATAGAACAACTTTTTGTATACCTGCTACCCTTTTTTCGGCCCACTCATTTAAAAAGTCCAATTGCCTTTCTCCTAATAGAGTTAGCCCTTCAATATCGATTGATTTAGGATCGTATTTAGGATTTCGAATATGATCTGGTCTAGGGCCCTGCTTCGGAATTTTGCCCTCAGGTCCACTTTTAAACTTGCGGTCCTCTAAAATTGCAAAGTCAACTGCACCCCACTGAAAATGGGTATAATAAACAGGGATATCTTGTTGAATTGGTGTTGGGTCATAAGGGTCTGGTAAATGGTTGGTTTGAGACCTATGCACCATTTTGATATATTCTGGATGAAAAAAATAACCACCATCACTACCAGCCATAGAGCTGGCCTTCTTCCCATTTTCTCCCCAAATATTGCCTTGTCCAATATCATGATCATCTGGAATGGTGATGCAGGGTCTTGTTCTAAAAGTTTCTCTGAACTGCATTCCAAATTTAATCCAAGCTGCTGTGTGCTCCTTATGATCATAAGATTGATCGCCAGCAAAGAAAATTAAATCAGGGTCAATTTCGTTTAAATTTCTTACATAATTTTCTCGATTTCCTCTGTCTTTATTGCTGTTGCAGGACAAAGCTGCTAAAACAAATTCTTTTTCCTTAGATGGTTGAGCTCGAATTAGTCCTTCATAAAAAGCTTCAGTTCCGTGAAGAATTCTATAAGCAATACTTTTTTTACTGTTCCAATTCTCTACTCGAAAACTAGCATTCCATCCAATATCATTTATTTTTTCAGTAGCGATTTCTTCCCATTTTCCATCTTTTTTTATTGCTAAACGAACATCGCGGGATTCATTAGGGAAAAGTGGGAAAAATTGTGAAGTTAACTTTAACACATCATTAGAGACTGTATAAATTCCAAATGCTATCACTTCATTTCTTGGAACATCTAGATCAATAATGGGGTTCTTTTCTCTATTCCACCAATCATTAGTAGCAAGAGTGTCCAGTTTTGCAAAGGGAGCTTGAACTTTTGGTTGCATGGTCAAATTTATTGGGCCTTGGCAACCCAAATAAAAAATAGAAAGTAGTATAATCAAAAAACGAAGCATGAATAATTTTTTATTACAATTTAAGAAATATGAATTTAAATGCCCTTTTTAAAGGCTTGACAAAATTTAGAAAATAAAAAAAATAAAATTGTTTTATTAAACCAAATAATGGGTAAGAGTTAATTATTAGGGATTTAAATCATCGTTACTATGAGGTCAAAAATATTGATGATTTTATGAAGCACTTATCCACATTTCATATCAATTCAAATCGTGTGGGGGATAATAGCTTACATGAAGAAAGCGGTTATTATTTTAAAATAACTCCTGAATTTTTAGAAGCATTAAAAAAAGAAGTGAATTAATTATAAACCATTATTTTATAGAGATCATTGCTTTAATGAGCAAGTCTTGATTCTTGTAAAGGGATTTAAAAGATTCAATAAGTGTATCAAAGTGAAGTTGATGAGTAATATAGTGTTTGACAGGAAAAACTTCTTTTTTTAAAGTTTGAATAACCCTATCAAAATCCTCTCTTGTAGCATTTCGGCTGCATAATAAAGAAGTTTCCTTGGCATGGATTTCTGGATGCTTAAAACTCAGCAATTCTTTATATAAGCCAACAAGTATATATTTTCCACCATGTTTCATGAAATGATGCCCTCCTTCCATAGCACGTTTGTTTCCAGTAGCATCAAAAACTGCATCGGCAAGAGCACCCTGTGTAAGATTTCTAATTTTATCTTCAGCTTGATCATCTGCTAAAATAGTGTCTATTCCATTTACAATCTTTTCCACAAATTGTAATCGTTTTAGATCAATATCTAAAGCAATTACTCTGAATCCTGCATTTTTAGCTAGCTGAATGATTCCAACCCCAATAGGCCCACAACCCATCACAACCAATGTGTCTTTAGCCTCCAATTTTGCTCTTCGAAGCGCATGGGCTCCTATACTAAGAGGTTCTATGAGCGCAATGGCCTCTAAGCTTAACTCATTGAGAGCGATTAAATGAGATTGTGGAACAGCAATTTGTTCCTGCATACCCCCATCTATGTGAATGCCTAATACTTTTAGGTGAGTACAGCAATTCGTTTTTCTTGATAAGCAAGCTTTACATTCATTACAGTTAAGATATGGCAAGATGGCTACTTGATCTCCTTCTTTAAATTGACTCGTTTTGTTAGAAGGTAATTTTTGTATGATCCCTGCTAATTCGTGCCCTAAAATTCTTGGGTAGCTGAAAAAAGCTTGATTTCCTTTGAAAGCGTGTAAGTCAGTACCACAAACACCAATTTTTTTAATAGCAATCAAGGCCTCATCATCTTCGATCTTGGGTATAGAACGTTCCCCTTTTTTCCAAACTCCAGGCCCTTGACATATGATGTATTTCATATCAGATAGTTTTTATTTCATCATAAGATGAGGTAGAAATAATGATAATTCAGGAAAAAGTGAAATTAAAATAAGGACAAGAACACTGACCCCTAAAAATGGAAGCCCGGCTCTACTAACCTTTCCAATTGAAGTTTTACCAATACTAGAGGCAACGAAAAGACAGACACCAACAGGAGGAGTGGTGAGACCAATAATAAGATTTAAGACACAAATAACAGCAAAGTGTATTGGTGCAATTTCAACAGCAACAGCAACTTTTAATAAAATAGGGAACATGATTAATAAAGCAGCAATCGTTTCCATAAAAGTACCTACAGCAATAAGCAGGAGGTTTATCAGTAAAAGAACAACGTATTTATTATTGGTAAAAGAAAGAATTTCATTCGATAATGTTTGTGGTATCTGTTCGGTGATTAGTATGTAGCCAAATAAATTGGCAAAGCCAACTAAGATCATTAGTGAAGCTGTTGTCTTCATGGAATCTAAAAACACGATTAGTATATTGTTTAGATTTAGTTTTTTATAAATGAAATATCCCACAGCAAGGGCATAAAGAACAGCAACGATTGAGGCTTCTGTTGGAGTAAAAACTCCTCCAATAATTCCAAAAAGTATTACTATTATTAACCCAAGCGCCCAAAATGTTTCACCTAAACTGATAATTCTTTGTCGTAAACTACTCTTTTCATTTTTCGGATATTTTCTTCGTTGAGCTACCACATATGCCACTAAAAAAAGACCCGTTCCCAATAATAAACCTGGAATTGCTCCAGCTAAAAAAAGCTTTCCTACTGATAGACCGCTAAGAGTAGCTGCAATAATCATAGGAAGACTTGGAGGAATTAATGGCCCAACGGTAGATGATGCTGCAGTTATAGCACATGAAAAATCTCGATCATAACCCTCCCTTTTCATGGCGGGTATCAATACTGACCCTAAACTGGCTGTATCTGAAATGGCTGTGCCTGAAATACCGGCAAAAAGCATAGAGGCCCCAATATTGACAAAGGCTAAACCTCCCCTTACATGACCAATTAAATGATTACAAAACCGAATAATTTTATCTGTTAGCCCTCCCTGATTCATTAAATTACCTGCTAGAATGAACCCAGGAATACTCAACAAGACAAATACATCAATTCCTGCATACATTTTTAATGGAATAACAGTAAGAGGTGTGTCTTTAATAAGAAGATATATTAGACATGATATTCCCAGCGAGAATGCTATAGGAAATCGCAAAATGAGCCCTAAAACAAAAATAATTAGAAGGATAAAGATCATTTGTTGTTTATTTTTAAAATTTTAACAAGCTTTATAAATGCATAGAGACATATTGAAAGCCCCATTATCAGCAGACTAAAAAAGGGTATAACCATTGGAATTTGGAGGCTTGGTGAAAGTTCATTCAATCCCATTTTTAAAATATTTATTGAATAAAAACTCATTATACCAAATAGGGATAAACTCACCAACAGTGAGAGAATGTTCAAGTTTATTTCAAACTGAGAGGAATTTTTTTTATAGAAGAGATCTAGTTTTACAAAATAGTTTTCTTTAAAAGCCAAACCACTGGCAAAGGCGATAGAATATATAAATAATATTCGAGAAGCTTCTTCTGTCCATACTGGCACATTTTCTAAAATATAACGAGAAAAAACTTGAATGCTAACAGTAATTATAAATCCAAAACTACTAACAAAGGTCCCACATTTTAGAACCCAACCGATTGTTTTAAGCCATTTCATTTAGTTAAGGTTTTTATAGATTTATAAATCCTTTTCATTTTAGGGGATAAACTTTCATAAATAGCTTCTTCACTTTGTTCTATAAAAGCTGCCTTGTTAACAGTCACAAATGTCATTCCTTCTTTTTGAAGTTCTTCTTGCACTCGGGTTTCGTTGGCTAAAAAAAGTTGGTGCTCATAGTTTTGCATTTCTTTTGCAGCTTGTAAAAAAATCTCTTGAAGGTAAGTGGGTAATTTCTGAAACTGAGCTTCACCGATTAATGGATAGCCCCAGGTAATTAAATGACCTGTCAAATTAACATATTCTTGAACTTCGCTGAACCCTGCATTCTTAATCATTGCAAAAGGATTTTCTTGTGCTTCGATTGTTCCTTGTTGAAGTGCGGTGAAGACCTCTGAAAAAGCCATAGGGATTGGCTTTGCTCCCATTGATTGCCATGCGATGACATACGAAGGTGCATTGGGCACTCGAATAATAAGACCTTTTAGATCATCGGGATGTTTGATAGGTCTATTACTCGTAAGATGTCTTTCTCCTCTTTGGAAATAGCCTACTGGCCTAAGCCCCATTTCTTTAATCATTACTTGTTCAATTTGCTCTCCAATTGGACTTTCAATGAGTTTTTTCATCGCCTCAGCATCCCTCAATAAAAAGGGCATATCAGAAAAAGTTAAAATTTCTTCCCAATTAGCAAGAGTGCCAGCAGAAATTGTCATATCAATTACACCAGCCTGAATAAGCCTTATAGCTTCTACTTCTTTGGCCAATTGTTCTGAAGGATATACTTCAAGTTTTATTTGACCTTCTGATCGCTCATGTAAAAGGTTTCCAAAATACATAAAGCTTTTATACCAAGTGTGGTTTTCATTGACCAGCATACTGGCTTTGAACACATATTTTGCTGAAGACTCACTTGATTGGCAACTTACTGACAAAAAAAATAGAATTCCTAAAAGTAATAGCCTTCGAAGGAGATTTTGCATTGCTTATTTATGTAGGCTAAAACTACTAAAAAATTGATATTCAGAAAAATAAAGCTTTTAATGAAATTAATTATAGTAAGAGTTCTTTATCGGACAACATAATGCAATTGAGAAACCTCTGATATTCTAAAATATCCTAGAGGCTTATTTTCTAAATTTGTTGCATTGAAAATATTACCGTTGAGATTCACAGGTGGAGGTAAAAAAGGCCCACCTTGTTGGGCGTTTTGTAACACCAATAAATTCATATAACTAAATCCTCTCGAGGAAAGTCCATACTGACGAAATTGAATAGTATCACCTTCAATAAAATCGCTATTAACTAAAATACCATAATATTCGATTCCGTTAGTAAAGTCATCTCGATAAACATTGTATTCTGGAATTTTTAATTTAGAACTTTTATATTCAAATAAGCTATAGTTTTCTTCATCTTCAGGATCAAAACTATAAACTTCAAATTTTAGTGCTTGTTCTCCAAAAAAATTGAGTTCTTCTTGCTCTATTCGATTAATAGAAGCCACTGAATGAAATATTTCTGTGGCTTCAAAATTCTCTTCATTGTATTCTATATGAAGTGTAAATTGCATATTGAGAGTGTAGGGGATGGTATCGATCGGAACATAGCGACCTGAATTTTCAATTTCTTTAAAAAGATAACGCTTTGCATTTTCATCACTAAAACTGACTTTGGCACCATTTACGGGTGTTTTAGCATTACTAAAAAATGGATTTAGATTAGAAAGAATTACAGCCTGTTCAGTCTGATTGGTTTCTTTGATCCAGTTTACAGATGCTTCGACAACTAATTTTAATTTGGGCTCATTTAATTCTACCTCTATAGGATCTTCACAACAAAAAAAAATCATAGAAACTACAAAAAAACATTTAACCCTATTCATGATTAAAATTTAAAATTATAGGTTACTGAGGGTATGATGCCAAAAATGGAAAGTCTAATGGCTTCATTTTGTCCTGTTTCAGGGTTTTGTTCGAATCTTAAAGAAGCAGCATTTCTTCTATTGTAAACATTAAAAACACTAAATACCCATTCACCATTGCTTTTTTGTTGTTCTTTCTTAGGAGTATAACTGGCTGACAAATCAAGACGATGATAAGAGGGAAGTCTACTAGTATTTCTAGTCTCATAATTTGGGATAGAAAAGTTCATGAAATTGTACTGGCCATTAGGATAAGTTATAGGCTGACCACTTTGAAACAAAAAATTAGTATTCAAACGCCAACTTGAATTACTCTGATATGACGCAGTTAAGCTAAAATCGTGTGTTTTATCAAAGGGTGTGAAATACCAAGAACCATTGGCTATTCCAATTTCTTGCTGTGTTCTTCCTAAGGTTTGTTGCAATGAACGAGAAAGTGTATAGGCAATCCAGCCTGTGAGTTTCCCACTATTTTTTCGTATTAAAAACTCAACTCCATTAGCTTCAGATTGACCACTCAACAGGACTTGTTCAATAGCATTGTTAGCAATCAATTCTGCCCCATCTATGTAATCTAAGCGGTTTTGAATGTTCTTATAAAAAACTTCTAAAGAAATGTTATAGCGGTTGTTTTGAATCGATTTAAAATAGCCAATAGCAAATTGATCTAATAGTTGCGGATCAATAAATCTTCCGCTAGGCGCCCATATATCGATTGGAGTTGGTGCATTAGTATTGGAGATTAAATGAAGATATTGCGTCATTCTATTGTAACTCAATTTGAAGGATTCATTTTCTTTTGATTGGAAAGAGACCGAAAACCGTGGTTCAAAATTGAAAAAGTTTTTTAATACCTTGCTTTTAGAATAATTTTCTTCTCTTAGTGGAACGGCACTCTCATAAATTTGTAGGGATGGGTTATACAAAACTGCTTTATTATTTTTATAAACAAATAAAGGTTGGCCTAAACGGATAAAATTACTTAGTCTTATCCCCAACATGAAATTTATTTTTTCACTTAAGCTTGATTCAAGATTGGTATAAATTGCATTTTCTAGGGCAAATTTATTATTCAATTTATTGGTATTGACTTGTGTGTTTTCTCGTGATGGTTCAATTAATCCAGGGTCAAAATTGTAATTAATGTGGCTTAATCCATAGCCTATCTTGGTATTTTCATTTAAATAATGCTTGAAATCGTATTTTAGATTAAAATTGACTATGCCAGAAGTCCATTTGAAATCAGCAAAATTAAAATCTAAGAAATAATCATAATCTGAATAAATCAGTGAGAGATTAGAAAAAAGTTTTTGAGAAAATAAATGATTCCACCTAAAGTTAGCTACTGAATTACCATAGGCATTATTGAAAAGATTATTGATATCGAAAACGTCTCTACCGAAATAGCCAGATAAGAAAATTTTATTTTTTTCATTTAGCGTATAGCTTAGCTTGGTATTTAAATCATAAAAATATGCTTTGTTATCAGCAATACTTTCAATTAATGGTAAAAATAGATGTACATAACTACTTCTTCCGCCAAAAAGAAAAGCACCTTTATCTTTCTTCAAAGGGCCCTCGACCATTAGTCTACTTGAGATTAGACCTATTCCTCCATTGGCTTTGAGTTTTTTACTGTTTCCTTCTTTCTGATAGATGTTCAAAACTGAAGAAACCCGACCTCCGTAATTTGATGGAATGCCACCCTTGTAAAGCTTGATATCTTTTATGGCGTCAGGATTAAAAACAGAGAAAAAACCAAAAAGATGCGATGAATTAAATAAAATTGCTTCATCTAAAAGAATTAGATTTTGATCGGCCGCTCCGCCACGAACATTAAATCCTGATGACCCTTCACCAGCATTAGTCACCCCAGGCAATAGAGTGATAGACTTAACAATATCAACTTCGCCAAGCGTAGCAGGCATATTTTTTATTGTTTTAATACTAAGTGTATTTACACTCATTTGAGGGCTCTTTAAATTTATTGACTCCACATTATCTACAACCTCTACCTCTTCAAGAACTACGGTAGAGGAGAGAAGTTGAAAATTTTTAGTCTGATTTGAATCGAATTTTACTGATTCATAATAACTGTTGAAGCCCAAATAGCTCACAATTATTTTGTAATTTCCTTTTGGAATCGTAATAGAATAGAAACCATAGTCGTTAGTTACAGTTCCTTGCTTCAATTTTGGAAAAACAATACTAACCCCAATAAGAGTTTCGTTAGTGGTTATATCGGTAACATATCCACTTAGAGTAATTTTCTCTTGAGCAATCACAGAGACAGTATTAAACAATATTAAACCTGCTATAGGCCAAATCGCTAAAAGAGTTTTTTCTTTTTTCGTTTTTGAAGTATTTTTTTGGAAGTTAAAAGTAGTTAGTTTTTAACTCTTTTTGATGATTTTTTTATGTTTTAACAAAGATTTGATCTTAAAAAAGATAATATTCAAAACTCAGCTGAAACCAAATGTATTTTAGATTGAATTTAGTTATATTTGACAAGTAAATCAATTTAACTAATTCATAATGAGAACAATAATTTTAACAATTTGTATTTTTGTTATTGCTTCTTGTGCTCAACCAAAGCAAGAAACAGTATCAAATCCGAATCCAGAATTTGAAAACAATCTCGCCACTGCTAAAAAGTTTTTTGAATTATTCAATTCTGAAAATTTAGATGCGCAGATTCCAATGATTTGTCCGGGAGTTACCCACTATCCACCTTTTTATGGTTCTGAACCAGGGAAATATGATGCTTTTATCGCAGCTGGTAAGGCTTGGATGGACAACTTTGATGACATAACATACAATGCTGAAGTCTGGTTGCCAGGAACCGATTCTTTAGGTATTTTAAATGGGAGTGTAAGAACTTATGGTACTTGGACAGCAAAAAATACATCATCAGGCAGTATTATAACTAATAGAGCATATCATTCTTTTGAATTCAATCCTAAAGGACAAATTCATGAACTACGTGATTATTTTGATGCATCTGGAGCCATGGCTGCCGCTATGAACCAATAAAAGCAAATTTTAAATTATAAATATTTATTAGCAGCCAGACTTTTAGCTTGGCTGTTTTATTTAGTGCGGATAAAGCCAATGTAATCTTAAAAAACCACACGCTTCTTTAACAAATGCGTCATTTGTGAGTTTGAATTAAGCTTGTTTAATAATTTGAAAGAATATTGTAAAATAATAACTCTTTTAATGAGAAAAAAATAAATTAATTAGTTAAACAGGGAAATATTTGATAAGGATGAATCAAATTTAATTGATGTGAAAATTTTCAAAAATACTTAATGACTAGAATCAAACTGTTGAGCGATTAAGAAAGAGATGATTTTTTTACTGATTTTTGACTTTAAGAGCTTATACAGCCAGACTTTTAGAATTCATATATGCCTTCAATAAATTTGGAATGTACCTATAAGATAAGTTTTAGCTTTACCACAGATCAAAACCCAGTTTCAGAAACAGCATTTTCTTTTGCAATTTTTAACAGCACGGCATCTTCCAACCAATCTTTTAGTGGCAGAACACAGTCTGGTTTTCCTCTAAAAAGGGTGTCAGTAAATGCATCAACTTGGTATAGTGAATGATCCATATTCAAAAATAAATACTTCATATCTATTTGTTACAGATGGCTCTTGGGAAATATTATTTTAAGGAATACCCTTTTAATAATTTGAACTTCGTAGGCAGTAATGGAAACAAAAAAAATTAGCTATGCTTTATCTTATAATAGTAAGATCTAATTTCTTTGATGAAGAACTATGATCTATTACTCAGAATGCTATATTTTATAAATTTAGTTGTATATCAGATACTACTTAGTTAAACTTTTAAATATAGATAAGAAGATTCATGATCGAATTACCCATTATATTTCGTAATATAGCTTTTTACGAAATGGGGTAATTATTATGAATATATTTTATAAATTTTTGCATAATTAAAAATAAACGTCATTAAGAATTCTGACATAAGTTCCTTTATTTTAAGACTGTTTACTGGGATTATGATGTCCTATTATCATGGTTTTGATAAGATTATGGATGGCAAAGAACGATGGAATAAGCTAGGAGGTTGGCTGAGTGAAAATCTAGGGTTAGAATTTTTGAGCACCCCTCTTGGTTTTATGGCTAGTTTTTCAGAATCAATAGCAGCAATTTTTATTACACTAGGTCTTTTTACAAGACCATCAGCTTTTTTATTGATGTTTACTATGTTAGTAGCATCTTTGAAAAATATTACTTATAAGGGAATTGAGGATAGTGAGCTATCGCTTATTTATTTTTTTCTAACACTTATAATTTTAATCCGAGGATCAGATAGCTATAGTTTTGATAGATTTATTTTTAATAAACGTTAAAGTTTATATAAATTTGATTATGAAAGATTTAAGTCACTACTTAATTATTACTGTTTTTACCTTTTTATCCTGTCAAGAAAAAGTTACAGAAAAGGGTATTGTTTATTTATCTCCAGATTGTTCATGCTGCCATAAATGGGTCTTGTATATGGAAGAGAACGACTTTTATTTAGAAGAAAATAAAAACTCTGATATGTTTGATATTAAAACGAATGCTGGAATTCCTGAAGATTTGACCTCATGCCATACCGCATTAATTGATGGCTATTTTGTTGAAGGCCACGTTCCTGCTGACGATGTAAAAAGATTATTGAAAGAAAGGCCTAACAATATTATAGGTTTAACTGCACCTGGAATGCCTGCAGGTATTAATGTGCCGGGTATGGAAGTTAATGATGAGAAAGCTTCTTTTGATGTATTAGCGATTAACTTAGAAGGAGAATCCAGTGTTTGGAAGCATTACGAATAATGCACATTAATTTAGGATTATTCAATATTTTTAATCGAATGTCTTAATTCAATAGTTGTAATAAGTATGTTTTCATTTCTCTAAAGGTGATTAAATGTTTGGTTAATATTTTTACTTCTGGAGAGATAATCTAAACTTAAATTGCATTATTGTAAACTATAGTACTTTGCAATTTATTTTTAAATAATTGTTTTGTTTGTTTTTCATTAATTAAATAAAAGTTTATAGTGTGGGTTCTAAACAAATCAGATTATTTATTTAATAACTTATAATTATTTCTCTATCAGAATTACTAATCATGATGCAATTCAATTCACATACTTAAGTTTTACTTTTAGGTTATTATTCATTTTACTTTAAATGATTTTGATTAAGGAGGGATGAGGCAATGTTGAATGACGATGAGCGTTTATAAACCTTCATTCCCGATTCCTTTTTTTTCGTTTTGTTGGTTTATTATAACAAAACATTTTATCATCTATGGTTATAAACAGTATCAAGGTTTCACCAAAACTTTGTTATAGATTCAGTAATTTTGAGTAAATGAAAAAACTAAAACTCCCCTTAATTGGCCTATTATTTTTTACTTGCACAGCTGAAGAAGAAATAGACCCTATTATAGGTACTTGGAGAGCTACCGTTTATCAAGGATACAATGTTGAAAAAGATTTAACATTTATATTTTATTCTAAAGGAACGTTGGATATTATAGAAGAGCCCCAAGGATATCCTGATTGTGTTTTAGGTTGTGGGGGTAGTTGGACAAATGTAACACCAACTAAAGATTTCAATTCAACAGCTCAAGCGTATAGAATTGACATGTTTGCTTCGATTTGCAACCCGAATAATAAATGCATAGGAAACAATATCCTTGACCCATTACAAACAGGACTTTCATCAAATTATATAGAAGAGCCTTTTGATGTTAATGTTGTTTTTAGCAATAATTTTGGGTCAAATAATTTATCAAGTATATTTTTGGGTGACCCGAATGTCCCCAACCTTACAAAAGATTAAAACAAAAAAATCCAATTACTTGAAAGTGATTTTTTATTCAATAACATCCCTATTATTATAGAAAAGTTTTCTTCTTTTGTAAATTTCTGTATCTATAATTTTACTCTAAGAATCGTTAAGATTAACTAAAATATCAGCATAACCCCTTCATTAAGTAAAGAGACTATTTTGTTCATTAATGATTAGTCATAAATCAAATAATAATGATATTTCACATAACAGTAAATTACAATTACTAGCCCTGCGCAGCATATTAAGAACAAATAAGACAAACTTCTGCTAAAACATAAGTGGGATTTGATGAAAACAGGTTAAATTAACTTCTAGGTATGTTAATGGACCTTAATAAACCTTTTATTTAAAAATTGTAGCAAATTCAATTGATAATATTTATCAACGATTGGACCCAATGGATAACTCAATTAAGTATGACTTGGGATATTTACTTTATTTATGGAATTGTCATTATTATAGCATTATTTAAATTAAAAAATAGTAAGATTTCAAGGAGTTAAATTGATTATTCATTTCCGTACACAAAGTGTGTAAATATGCCACTGTAAAAATTTAGTTGGACTAGGGGTGTATCGCTAAATATACGTATACAGATATTCCACGAATAGTATTATTATCTTTGCATGTATTTAAGATCCTTTTCCTTTTAATAAATACACCCCTTACCTTGTAATTTATAATGAAACAAAAAACTTTTTTTAGATTTATGATGTGAAGTATTTCATTCTTTTATTATTAATATCTAAGATATCTTATCCTCAATGGAAAATAGTCGATATTTTGGATGATTTTGGCAAAAAAACAGGAGAGAAAAGAGAAATATTTGAGGGTAAAGGGACATTTAAAAGTATTGAAAATATAAATTTACCTATGACTGTCAAATTAAGGCTTTCTAAAAATGATGATAATGATGATAAATATAAAAGTTATGAGTCTTATTATTTTTGGACTGACAGTTTAATTATGGCAAATGACCCTTCACAAAGAAATAAAATTCTTGATGACAGGTTTTTAAAGCAAGATTATGAAAAGCAGAAATTACTTTACGAAAATAGGCTGGGACAATTATGGTTTACAATCTATGATAACCACAATAAGGCTATAACATTTAACTCATCAGATAGAATAATAATAACACTAAAATTAAAAAATGGTATGGAAATTTATTGGGTAGACGACATAAAACTTTCAACCAATAGGTATTGGACATTTTTTGGAAAAAAAAACTCAGATTCTGCTAAATTATATATTGCTATAACTGACTCCAACCCAGTAGAAGTTGAAATATCTCATGGTGGGTCAAAATATTATTTTAAAATTGATGGATATAATAAGAATCTGAAAGAAAAATAAAGTTATACTTTTTACTTCATAATCCGGATTAAAAAATTTTTTATTAAAAATAATATTTCCCTAGTATTTAACTTTCTTAACCTATTATTGTTAGGTATTTTTTTTATAATAATTTTTTGTTTGATTATTTCAAGCTCTAGGAATTCTTTTAACTCCTTAATTCTAGTAATTGTTTTTCTTTGGTTAGTCCAACGCGGTTCTTGTCCATTCTGTCATTGACAACTTTATCAGGTTTAATTATTTAAAAAATTAATTTTATTTTCATCGCAGTATTCTTTTGTTATATTAGTAGAGGTTTAATTATAAATGAATTTAAAATGAGAAAATTATTATTACTTTTTTTAACACTGACAATATCTTTTGCAAATGCACAAGATAAAGGATATTGGGTATGCTTTAATGTAAATGTCGATCCTGAAGGACAAGAAGCGTTTGTTAATGCTTTGGACGGAGTTTTTAACTCAGAATTTTCATCTCAATTTCCTTTTTCAGTTTTACTGAGTGAAATTATGTTTACAAGCAGAGAAAACAAAATGACACATCAATTGTGCTTTTTAGCACCAGATGCTGCAACTATGGATATGTGGGGCGGAGGTCCACCTCCAACTGCAGAAGGAACTCTAGTTCAGATGCTTATCAATGAATATGTTGAATTTGAAGACTCAATCCTTGGATCTGGACTTATTTTTGATCCTTCCGTTGGATTAAGCATGGATTATTTTACAGTTTGGCAGTTAGATGTAGAAGATCCTGGCATTGTTGCTTCAGCATTTATTCAATTTGATAAGGATACCAAGAATATGAGAACAGGTCCATTTGAGCTTCATGAAGCAATAGCTGGAATGAGAGGAGGAGTTACGCATTATTTTGTTGCTAGAGCTTCAAAAATGTCAGAGTTTTTAGATGGAAGAGATAAAATTAATAATTCTAAAGCATTTGCGAATTTTGTTACTAAAACTAGTCCAATATCTGAAATAGTAGGAAACTTTAGTGCTAAAATAATTAACAGATGGAATATGCCTCAATAATTTATTT
>MDTB01049369.1_pt1 | contig 26409 bp, 13 predicted proteins | sample 811161 | NCBI WGS metagenome assembly MDTB01 (sample SAMN05326650, study PRJNA326480) | marine metagenome | isolation source: seawater | place: Mediterranean Sea | collected 2009 | reverse complement strand
CGCCAGTGGAATTATTTACACTTATCTGACTTTGTCCACTGGTAGTTTCGGCATATGCGTATCCAACTCTCCAATAAGTTGTTGATGGGTCGCTATACATATCTTTTGCCCATCTTACTTCGCCAGAATTATCCAGTGATATTACAAATGCTGCACTTCTTGATGGCAAATCCCATTCAGAACCTTCGAAGTCAATAATTCCGCTATTTCTATGCCCAATTACATATGAATTTCCTAAATCATCTAATATTAATTCAGTTGAGGTATAACATCCGTAGTTACAATCTATAACTTTAGCCCATGCCCATGTTGAATTAGCATATCTTTTTGCTATAATAAGGTCATTAGAATTACAAGATGGAACTGTTAGACCATCATATGCAAATTGTACATTCGCATAACAGGCTCCGTAATAATATAGGTTTCCTTCCGAATCATATGCATTAAACATGTAGCCTGTACCATGACTGGATTGGTGTCCATAATAATCACCAAATCCAGAAAATACAGATGGTTTCGAGGTAATATAAATTGTTAAAGAAAGAGGATAGGAAGAAGTACTACTATTGGAATAAATCGTGTAAGATGTTCCAGTTAAATCAGAAACTGTGGGCGTTCCAGAAATAACTCCTGTCGAATTATTTAATTCTAATCCTGCAGGAAGTGAAGGAGCCCAAACCTCTACTAATTCTTGTCCTCTAAATGTAGGCGTCACACTATCCTCAATTTCATTTGTAAATACTATACGCTCATTACCATAGTCTATTACTGCAAATTGTAAATTATCGCATATACCATCAGTATTTCTATCAGTTGGAAAATAACTGTATTCTGGCATATCCATTGGGCTTTTGTGGTGCATGATAGCATAATTATTATTATCGCCTTTAGACATTAAGAATATATCATCAAACTCATTGAATTTCAGCGTTAACTTTCCATATCTATATCCAGTCTGCCAAGTTTGAGAGGAAATATATACTTCTGAGTGAACCCAATTAGATCCTTCAAGGACAGAAAGCATCAAAGTTTTAGAGGATTGATTTACCCATGCTAAATGTGGAACACCAGTTGAATTCGATGCAATCACAACTCCTTCATTACCCCCAGTAGATTCTGCAATCACTTCATTACTCCATGTAGTTCCATCATAACTTGCTACTACTAAATCAGTATTGTTATACATTGCCGCATAAATTACTCCATCGCTTGATAAATGTAAATCAGCATGATAATCTTGAGCATCCGAATATGAAGTAGTGCTGTAGGATGATGTACTTTGATTCCTATTAAGAACTAAAATAGGGTCACTCCATTCAACAGTAGATTCTCCGGACATGGAATTTCCAAGATCTGCATAAGAATGGTAAAATCCGACAGGCAGGTCAGAATTTCTTGCATTTATATCCATTTGTAATATGTGCAATCTTCCATCAGGGCCAAAAATATATTGGCTTCCTAATGCTGTTATTGGTGTATCGAAATAGAATGTATCAGCAGCATTACCCTCATTTCCTTCAAGATAACTACCCATCATTTCATTCTGGTGAGGATTAAAGAATACCATTATTCTACTATCTTGACTTATTGCCAATTCTCCTGTATTTGTTGATGAACTCACAGTAGATCCGTAAAACATGTTATTATTGTAATGGGGAGTTCCATTTTTATTCATTCCTTTATATATATAATCTTCATTAGAAACATATAATATTCCATTTTGTTCCTCAACATCAAATTTATCGTATCCATTATACTGATATAATTGTGTACTAGGTGACTGAATAGAGCCATCATGTCTTTGTAAACTATTTACTATGTAATCATTATAATAGGTTGCATATAAATCAATTCCATAATCACCTATTATGAAGTCGTAACCCCCGTAGGTACTACTATCATAGGAATTAGAATTCCATGCAGTCGTATGTTGCCAAGTATCAGAATAGCCTACATCATGACATTGTCTTTGATATGAGTTCTCCCAACCATTTCCATTTATGTCAGTATCTAGATTATCGCATATCCCATCTCCATCATAATCTGAAGGAGTGGATAAAGAGCTCCATGATAAATACCCACAAGCCTCTTCTTCTATGTCTGACCATGTTTCCGCTGTATCTTGTTCTGCTGTCTTGACTGTGGCATCATCGTCATCTGTATCCACACTAGTCCCTAATCCATCTCCATCGGCATCTATCCAATCTCTTACGTCCAAAGGTAAATCATCATTAATATCTATATATCCATCATTATCATCGTCATTATCCCAAATATCTATCCATCCATCTCCATCAGTATCGGGCATTACGAGATTAATGTCAGTAATTTTCATGTTACTGCCCATTTCATCTGTACCGTCTCCAATCTGGTCGGTATTTCCGATTCCAAGTTCACCATAGTTATTTTGACCCCAACATCTGACTGAATCATCAAATATAATAGCACAAGATGTTCTATGCCCACTTGTAACCGACTTAATATAACTGGACGGCAATGTTGGTGAGATCAAACTATCTCCCATTTCTCCTGGCTCGTCTCCAATCTGGTTGGTATTTCCAATTCCAAGTTGGCCCTGAATATTGTGTCCCCAACATTTGAAATCTTCATTATCTAAAATTAAGCATGTATGGTACCCCCCTACTCCTATCTGCTTTGCAGTTCTTCCTGAACCTAGGTCAACACTTGGTAAATTATCTCCCATCTGATTAACAGTATTTCCAATATTGGTAAGATTACCAAGTCCAAGTTGAGCATATCCATTATATCCCCAACATTTTACATCTCTAGTATTTGTAATAGCACAATAATTGTAGAGGCCAGAATCCAAAGATATTGCAGTTATGTTATCTCCCAAATCTGTTATGGCTAGATTATTACCCATTTCATCTGCACTATCTCCAATTTGGATGGTATTTCCGATTCCAAGTTGGCCATAAGTATTTCTCCCCCAACATTTTACCAATCCACTGTCTAATATGACGCAAGTACTATGATACCCAGCAACAATATCTACAGCAGTCCTTCCATATCCTAAATCAACACTTAGTAAATTATCTCCCATTTCTCCTGGCCCATCTCCAATTTGGATGGTATTTCCGATTCCAAGTTGGCCATATGCATTAAATCCCCAACATTTTACATCTCCTAAATTCGTTATCACGCATGTATGGTACATTCCACTTGATATATGCGTAGCAGATACATTTGCTCCTAAATCAACCGTGGCATGGCCCTCTCCCCACATGCTCCATAAGTTATTGCCAATATTAGTATTATTTTCAATTCCAAGTTGGCCCTGTCCATTGTATCCCCAACATTTTACACTATCATTATCTAAAATTGCGCATGTATGATACAATCCCAAAGATATCTTCTTTGCAGTTCTATTATTCCCAAGAGGTACGAATGCCAAATTATCTCCCATTTCATTTACATTATCGCCCATAGTTGTAGTATTTCCAATTCCAAGTTGGCCATAGTTATTTAATCCCCAACATTTTACATATCCTACATATGATAATGCACAACTATGTCCACCACTCCACTTATTCAACACTACTTCCATCACATCATTTGGACCCGTTGCATGATATTCACTACCATCAACAATTACTAAATTAGCTGATTCCCCAGTCTTTACCATATTTGTTAAACTTGGCTCACCTAAATTACCCGAAGAAGAACCAGAACCAATCCGGCCATCTTCAGCATGGCCCCAACACATTACATATCTTCCATCTGTTGATAAATTTCTATATATTGAACAAGAAAATCCTGAATCTGAAGATTCAGACTCCTCTATTGATACAGCAACTTCAATTGGAATATATCCAGATATGGGAGTTACGCTCACTGGAGATAGTGACCCAGCTCCAAAATTATTATTGCCAAGTTGCCCGAATGTCCCTATTCCCCAACATTTAGTTGCATTATCAATGATGGCGCATCCATGTGTATCTCCAATATCAATTGCAGTTACTGGCATTGATCCACTATCTAATGAAGTCCCTGAATGATGATATACTGAATTGCCAGTTAATAGAGGACTGAAGTACCCTGCTGTAGCAAATTCTAAATTATCAGATTCTCCATCATAGAATGCCAAGAATTTATAACCATTTTCGATGATAATTTCAACGCCTGAGTTATCTGTAATGCCTATTCCAGCATTATATTGTACTGTTATTGCCCATTCAGAACCACTCCATGTTGCCATTTCTAAATTTCCATTGCTAGAGTCTCTATATGCAATACTCGGCTTATCTAGATTATCAAATGCTATTGAAGTATGACTACTGCTGCTGCCTACTGTATCTACCACAGAAATAGTCCAAGAAGACCCATCATATTTTGCATAATTTATGTTGTTATTGGTATCATCATAATACGATATATGAGGATAGCCATTACTATCAAGTTCAATATCAGAATATAATCCAGTTTTAGTTGAACTATCATCAATTACTGTAGTTTCCCATAGTCCGGTTGTTCTATCAATATACGAGTATTGTAATTTTCCAGTACTATCACTTCCGTTATAATAAGACAGATGTACTAAATTATCACTTACCGTTGAACCTAACTGAAAGTGATAATCGCCAATTGATGAAATATTGTAAATGGTATCAATTCCGGAATAGTAAACTGAACTTTCTACTTTTAATGAAGTAAAATTATAATAAATAAAATGTATATTCCCAAACTCATCTTGTACAATAGAAGGCATATATCCAACATTATTACCCCATTCTATTGTATTCTTCTCCCATGATGAAGAACTACCACAAGTGTTTGGACAGTATGCATACTCTAAATCATCTTGTCTGGCATCATAATGGGCAATATGTGGATTATTATCAGAATCTACCATAATATCGACCCTTCTTCCAATACTACTCGTACTAGTGTCGACGTCGAGGGTAATGTCCCAATTAGCATTAGAATCACACGTAGAAGAACAATAAGCATAATGCAGGTCTGCACCGCTTCTGTCATAATATGCAATATGCAATGAATCATTACTATCGACTGTGAGAGAAGCACTTCTTTCAAGTCCACCAGCTGAAGATGCTACTTTTTCAGTATTCCAATATCCTGATGGCCAGTTTTGAATAGTATTATTCGCTATATACAAACTATCATCCCAGTCATCAAAGTAGATTATGAATACTGAATCTGTACTATTTATCGCTATTGAAATATCTCTCCCTGTGAGGGTATAACTTGTGAAGGTAGATGCATCTCTTTCTTGAGTCTTCACATCTCTTATTTCCCATCCACTTCCATTATAGAAAGTATGTCTTACAAAATATTCATTGGCATTGTTATCATTAGCTGCCCTTACTTTATATGCAATATGTGGTTTATTATCTGAGTCTATCGCAATTGAAGTTTCACCAATATCGCCCTGATATATGCCCCAATCATTGTCAATTTGACTTATCTCCCATCCGGTACCATTGAACTTAGCATACTTTAATTCATCATTTGTATCATCTTTATATGAAATATGAGGCATTTCATTATTATCTAACGCGATTGAAGGATATTTGCCAACTGCTCCTTCTGAGTCTATGATATGTGTTTTCCAAAAACCTCCTCCTTCCTTTGTGGCATAAACCAAATTTGAGTTAGTTTGATCCCAATATACTGCATGCAAGATTCCTGAACTATCTATTTCCATTGATGAATAATACCCTCTATCTTCAAGAACAGTTCTATCTACATCTCCAGTTTGACGGGGTATGATATGTTTCAATTTCGAATCATTACTGTCAATATAAATTGCATTCAGATTATTATATTGGTCATAGTGTAGAGATGTACCTGGTTCAGATCCTGATACATCTCCTGTTTCTACTAAATCATACTTATGCCAGATTGTATCGGTATAAACTGTCGTATATCTGACTAATCTGTGATTATTATTGTTATCTACATATGCAACATAGACAGTTCCATCAGAATCAACATAAGAATCGGGCCAGTTACTATGCTTTCCTGAATTGTCTTCAACATCATACTTATACCATATTCCTCCATTATTATAGATGACTACTACATTATCTGTTCCTGTAAAGTCTACTGTGGTGATTCTGGGATTATTTAGACTGTCAATCCCAAGCCTAATCGGAGTATTATGATGGATTTGAACACTGAACGTATTTACTTCTTCTATATTCCAATTAGATCCATCATTAAAAGCGTATTTTATAGAATTACCGTTTTCTCCGTAGTATGCTATTTGGGTTAAATCATAAGAATCAATTTGTAGGCTAGAATATATTCCTGTAGTTCCAGTAGCAGGATCATCGACCTTTTCAAAGATCCAACCTGAACCATCCCATATTGCTAATTCTAAATTTGTACCTGTGACATTATAGTATGCAATTCTAGGGTAATCATTACTATCTAAGCCAATTGAGCCATGTCGCCCTCTGTCATTGCCATCATCTGTTGTTACAGTAGTATCAATCCATGCCGCTCCGTCATAGTAAGAATACCCTAAAGTATCATTTTTATCATCATAATATGCTATATGAGGGTGATCATTTGAATCTATTTCTAAGGAAGTTTCTAATTTACCAACCCAAGTATTTAATGCATTTGAAATCGTAATATCCCGAATTTGTGTTTTATTCCAAGAAGTTCCATTGTATGTGGCATACTTCAAATATAAAATATCGTTAGACGGATTAGAATCCCAAATAAAATAACTTAGATGTAAATTCCCGATCGAATCAATTTCCAAATCTTTAATTCCCCAACCAGCACGATATCCACTAGCTCCCGACTCAATAATAATCGGTGTTGACCATTCTGTCCCGTTAAAGAAGGTATATTTCATATCCTTATTATCGTGATGATAATAAACTACATGTTTATTCCCATTTGGGCTAACTACAGTAGTCGCAAAATAATTATTAGTTGCAGTAACTGGTGTTGATTCGGAACTATTAGTTAGTCCTTCAAAATGAACCAAAGTATCATTAGTTAAGTCGTATGCTATTAAATTGGTCCTATTAGTTGAATCTAAATTTACTGTAACTCCTCTGCCAATATCATTACTACCTGAATATACTGAATTAGTATTCCATACACTTCCATCAAATATCGCATAACCCAAATCTCCATTTAGTGATTCATAGTAAGCTACACTCCATCTATTTTCAGAATACATCAGTGCGGGGTACTTTCCATCTGAAATGACTATATTCGAACTTGGATTAACGTACTCAGTTTGAGAAGATTTTCCCCAGCAAATAGATTCTAAATTATCCATAATTACACAAGTAGAATCACTACCTGCATTGATGCTATCAACATTATAACTATCCCAAACAGAAGAAACAAGACTTCTCGATGATGAAAGGTCTACAAGTTGGGGCTCATAACTATCTAGGCCACCGAATCTATGGTTTCCCAATACATTGGAAAATCTTCCGCCATTGTAACCCCAACAATAAGTTTCATCACTTCCAATAACATTTGTGTTTTTACTAATACACGAATGGCGATTCCCTAGCGCTATTTCGGATATTGAGCCAGCATTTGTTAATGCCAATTTCACAGGAGTATTTTGATCTTCGACAGATCCAAATGCATAATTCTTAGTAGATAAATCGTCTATTCTCAATTGACATCTATAGCAATATACTTGAAACCTTAAAGAACGACTTCCATCAGAATAATCTTCAGGTACTGTCATAGTGATTGTTGTCTTTCCTTCATCAAAGCTTAACCATGAATTATCATCCCACCTAGTTGAGTAATTATCGAATATTGTTCCTATCAAAACATCACCGGACCAAACTTTGAGCCATTCACCACCATTGTTTCCAAAATCACGAGCATCAAACTCGAATTGTATTTTCGATCCAGGAACTAGGTTTAGTGTATCATCTGGTAATTGATATGAAGTATCTATCCAACCATTGTAATAGCTTTTACTTAATATTTTATTTTCACCATCAGTTACTATACTCCAACCGCTATCAGTAATCCATCCCAATTGAGTGGTATCATCGAAATTTTCATTGATATCATTCTGAAGGTTTATATTACTTATTTTCCCAAGTCTTTCATCATCACTTTCACCCCAACAATACACTTCTCCAGTAATTGTTTTGATGCAATTATGTGATGTTCCAACAGCTAAATCTCTGACTAATATGTCATTTGGTAGGGTTACAAATCCTGGCTCTTCATAAGCAGAAAATGTACCTCTACCTAATTCTCCTGCAGTATTCCTTCCCCAGCAAACAAGGGTAAAATCTTCTCCAATTGAACATGCATGCCCAGCACCAGTATCTATTGTAGATGCTTTGAATCCTTCAGGAAAATCTACCATTACAGCATAGTCACTACTTGTTCCTACTGAAGTATTTCCAAGTTGTCCTTCGGAATTATCTCCCCAACATGCAACTGAATTATTTGATAATAGTGAACATCCAAAATTTTCACCTAATGCTAATGCATTAGATTCCCCCAAACTCAATTCACCAGTTTGTGCGCCATCCAATTCCTCACAAATACCATCTAGATCTGTGTCGATAGGATGATTTGTACTATCTTTGAAATCCGTACCGCAATTTTCTTCTTCAGCCCTTGTCCATCCATCACCATCAATATCTAGATTAAGGCCAGCACTAGTCATCCCCTTTTGTCGTAATAGGTAAAATGGATTTGGATCACCTGGATAATATGCAAATCCCCACATTTGTCCAAGATCCGTAATTTCTATTCCTGTCCATCCAGAATCTCCAATATTTTTTACTTCATTATAATACCATTGGTTATTCTTTTTATGAAGTGTAAATTCTCCATCCGATGTCCCAGCAAGAATCACAACTGTTGTATCAGGTCCGGTTGCAATATCTACGACTCCAGTACTATACGCTGATGCTATTTCTTCAGTTGTCCATGAAGAGGATGAAGTACACGTATCTTCACAGTGTGAATATTGCAATCCATTAGTCATATTATTATGTACGATATGAATAGATTTATCTGCTCCAATGTCTATCGCTAAAGATGCATTCAAACTAGACACAATTCCAAAATTACTAATTGTCCTTTCAACCCAATTACTCATTGACGAATAACAAAGATTGGAACATGTCGAAGCCATCATATAAGTATTAAAATTCACATGAGTATATGTAATCCAAATCTCATCATCATATGAGATGTCACTATCTAGTCCATAACCTCCTGAGATTATGTTATCTGAACCAACTTTAGACCAGGATGTAGGGCTTGTACAATCTGCTGATTCCAAACAAGTAATAATCATCATCTCGGTTGTACTCAATGTAAAAAGATAGAAATTGCCGGAACTATCAACTTCTGCGCTTAAAGTGGTGCCTTTCCAATCTGAATCAAGCTCTACAGAGGACCACGAACTACCTGCTTTGGTTAGATAAACAGGTCCATCATCTCTCATGAAAAAAATATGTGGATTATCGTTTGAGTCGAGTAAAATACTTGTATCATATATTTCAGTATCCCATATAATCACATCTTCCAATGTCCACTTATTATTATCAAATATTCCAAATTTTAATTTATTTGAGTCATCATCCACATATGCCATACTCGCACAATTTTTCGAGGTTAAGGTAGTTGAAACTTTGTTACCAACATTACTGGATGTACTATCAAGTGCAACCTTTTCTGCACTAGTTCCTTCTGCTTGTGTATCACATTCAATATTGAAAACAGATAATGGCATAAATAGTTCTACATATTCTAAATTATCTCCCATTTCTCCAGCTTCATCGCCTGTTGCTCCAGTCTTTCCCAAACCTGTTCTGCCATCTTCCCCAGTTCCCCAGCATTTGACTTGTGCATTATTCAGTAATGAACAACTAAAACCATTACCAGATTGAACAGATATTGCTGTTAATCCCGAACCGAGAGAAATTGCATCCAACTCATTACCCATTTCATTATCATCATCTCCTCTGGCGTAACCATCTTCATATCCCAGTTGTCCAAATGCATTATTTCCCCAACATTTTAATTGATTATTTGTTAGTATGGCGCAAACATGAGAGTCTCCAGCGTCTATTGAATTAGCACCGAGGTTAGTTCCCAAATTAACAATATTTAGACTATCTCCGATTTCATCAGATTCGTCACCTTCATCACCAGTAGATCCTGTTCCCAATCTTCCATTAGCTCCATCTCCCCAACAAGCAACACTGGAATCATCCAGAACTGCACAAGTAAAATCATTTCCCGCAGTAATTGCAGTTGCAGTTCTAGAAGAAGGTAAATCGACTAATATCAAATTAGAATTCATTTCATTAGATTCATCCCCAATGGTATCAGTATTGCCAATTCCTAACTGTCCAGCTGAATTATCTCCCCAGCACCCTATTTCGCCATCATTCCAAAGTACGCATGTATGATCATGGCCCAAAGCACTACTTGCTATATCTCCTCTCTCTGGCAAATCTACATGAGGTAATTCACCTCCTACTAAGTCTCCAGAATCATCTCCTATTGTATTGGTATGGCCTAGTCCAAGTTGACCTTTTGAATTACCTCCCCAACATACCAAAGAATCACTAGTGCCATTATTGACGATGGCGCAAGCATGTTCAGCACCCGCTTCTATAGATGTGGCATTCCAAGATCCAATGTTTACAGGAATAATATTTGCACCCATTTCACGATAACCATCCCCTATTGCCCCTGATCCAGACAATCCTGCACTATTGCCTAACTTGTCATTCTCCCCCCAGCATCTTATTGCACTATCATTGGTTAATGCACAAGAAAATGTTTCACCAAGTGCAATATCTGAGAATGTCAGGTCCTCTCCAACATCTGTAAAATACAAGTAACGCCCCATCTCAAGATCTTCATCGCCATAATCTTCTGTATTTCCATGCCCAGTTTTACCAAGCGTACCATCGCCCCAACATTTCATTTTTTGGTTAGTTCCTATGGCGCATGCCTGAGCATCACCAAGCGATATAATACTCACATCTGCATTATTTGTGTGAAAAATATTATTATTATCTGGTAAATCTCTTGAACTAAAATCTAATTCACTTATTGTACCTATTTGTGTACTAAGAATCATTAAAAATACAAGCATGAACGCTTTGAATTCTTTTTTTCCGTACATGCCCGTCCGTGCGACTAGTTTTATACTAATAATCATGTTACCTATCATGAATGGGTTTTCTCGAAATTAATTCCCAATCATAAATACTTTCATATATCAATGAAGATTACATCAGGCAATATAATTTATTAATCGCATTCACGGTTAACCGAATAAGTGATAATATGGAGAAAGAAGAAGGCTCGAATTTACGATATATGCAAATTCACATATCTATAGATTCAGGAATAAATTTACCAGGTTCAAAATTGATTAATTTCTTTTCTAAAGTAGAATTTCTATCTACAATTGAAAAAAATTCAAAAGGATTAATTTGTTATGCTTCATTGGAATTCGATAATCCTGACGCTCTATCAAATACCTATGAAGGGTTAGAAATAATCAAAATATTATCAAAAAATAATAGTTCTGCATTAACAAAAACCCACCTCACTGGTCCAGTTGCACGTTTATTTACTGATGATTTAGATTGTTGGTGGGTCACTCCATCTCACCTTACGAGCTCTGGTATGACATTATCCTTGCAGGGCACTAAGAATAGTTTTCAAATATTGAGAAATAAGTTCTCAGAATTAGTAGGTAATGGTTTTACGGTGAAAATTGGCCAAGAAAGTATAAGAAAACCTATTTCATTAAAAATATTGAATTTTAAGCAAAAATTAGTTTTAGATAATGCAATTAAAATGGGATATTACAATCGACCAAGAGAATGTACACAAAGAGATATTGCAAAAATCCTCAATCTGAAACAGTCAACTGTGTGCGAGCATTTGCAATTAGCAGAATCTAAAATTTTCAACCTTATGGGGATTGAATAAGATAATCTCTAGTGAAATATTAACTTACCGGCCCTCTAATTAAGAAACCAATCATTAGTAGAATCAATAAAATACCACAGATTGAAAAAATTGTTTTATTATATTTAGGTTCTGAGAAAAATTCTGATAGGCTATTTCCAAAAAAAGTCCAAGCAATCATTGCTGGTATACAAATGCCCAGTGTTATAAAAATTATTATCATAATACCTCCAATCCCTCCTCCAAATGGGTCAATAAATTGACTCATTATCATTATCACGAATGCCCATTCTTTACCATTAACAAATTGCATCAATATTCCAGATTTTAAGCCTAATTTACCATTATCAGTGCTTAGATTTATCGACTCTAAATCAAACCTAAACATTGCTAATCCCATTATAAATAAAAAAACTAAACCTATCCAGTGAAGAGCAATTTTCCAATTATCATTATTTACTAAGGATTCTATTGTCAATCCTACTATTAATTCCATTATTGCTAGTCCAATTGCCATTCCTGTGATTAATGAGATATTACTTCTCTTTCCAAATAATCCGCTATGTACAAAGGAAGTGAGCGCATTTGGGCCTGGAATCGCCAAACCAATGAAAATTATAATTAATAATTCAAAAATTGCTGTATTTATTCCCATATTTGCTCCTAGAGATATAATGACTTAGCATTATAAATAATTTATAACGTATTAAATAAATTATCCTCGATTATTACTTTAGCCTGTTGTACCCAACCCTGTCTCCTAATTCTACCTGGGAAATGCTCTATTGCATCATTAAGTACATCTGCAATATCATCATTCATTTTTGATATTTGATCAAAAGTTGTAATTCCTATTAAATTCAACCTTTCTTCTAAGTTGTTGTCTATCCCCTTAATCATTTGCAAATCATCATGCCTTCCTCTGGATCTTCCAATTACATCAAAATCTACTAAATGACCCTTTGCATCTACTCTAGCCATTATATATTCCTTTGGAGTCATTTTATCTTCTTCACCCCTAAGTCTTTCTAATTCAGTACTAATTTCTTCTTCTAACTCTCTCTTTATGCGTTCGTTTTCAGATTCTTGCATTCGCTTATTCATTCTCTCTTCTTCTTCTTTCTTCTTTCTTGCATCAGCCTTTTTCTTGACATCATCTCTTGCTTTTTGCATAGCCTTTCTTTCAGCTAGTATTCTTTCTTCAACACTCATCTTAGATTTGTCTTCTCTTTCGGCTATTCTAATTGCCCTTAATCTAATTTTTTCGTCTTCTTCTATTTGTTTTTCAAGATTACTTCTCTCTTCTTTCGCCTTCTCTTCTTCTTTCTCAGCCGCAGCCTTCCCTCTCATCGCTTCTTTGGCTTTCTTTTCTTCCTCAATTCTTGATACTTTCATATCACTCGCCTTTTTCGACATTTCTGCACGGGCCTTAGTTTCAATATTTTCTTTTCGTTCTGCCTCTTCTCTAGCTAGTGTTTCTACTCCAACCTGAGACATTGCTTCGATATATCTCTCAGTTTCTTCTTTGAGCACTCTCTCCGTTGCTTTTCTTTTCTTAATTTCCTCTTGAGAACGCCTCTCAGCTTCTAATTTTTGTTTATTCTGCTCTTCTAGTTGTTTCTTCAATTCTGCGATTGTATTCTTTTGTTTCACAGTCTTTTGTTCTAATTCTCTTCTAACTTTTGCTTCTTCGAGAACTTGTCTTTCAATATCCTGTTTAGTTTTCTTTGCAATTTCATATTTCTTCTTAGATTCTTCAAAAGATTTCTTTAGCTTCTTAATTTCTTCATTTAATTTTTTACTCTTCTTTTCATCTTCTTCAGCTTTTCTTTCGGCCTCTTTGGCTAATTTTTCTTCATTATTAGCATCTAATGTCATTTTTTCATTATTTTTCTTGTAAGTGTTTAGTTTTTTTTCTATTTCTTCTCTTCTTACTAAGATACTAACTGCGATTTTTTCAGCTTCTTTGTGCTTCAATTTTGCTGCTTCTAAAACATCTTTCTTTTCTTCAGATATCACTCTTTCAGATTTAACTTCGTTGTGTAATTCTTCAACTTTTTTGCGTTTCTCATCATTTTCATTATGAATTTTTTCTAATTTTTTATCCTGTTCTATTAGTTTCTCCTCAACTTTCTTCCTATCTGCGATGTTCGTTTGAATTAACTCTTCAACATTTTCCAACTCAATTTTTGTCTTTTTTAATTTTATACTAAGATCATGCTCTTCAATTTCGAGTGCTTTTAGTCTCCTTTCAGCCTCTACTCTTGGTTTAACCTCAGCCTGATATTTAATGTCTCTTTCAGCTCTTAATTTTGTAGCAACTTTTCCTTCAGCTATTGCATTCTCTTTCTTTCTTTTTATTTCTATAATTTTCTTTTTAGCAACTTCTAATTTATGTTTTTCTTTTCCAATATCTACTTCCATTTTCTTCCTGGCTTTAGTATCATCGGCTATTTTCTCATTAAGTTGTTTTACATCTTTTACCAACTTATCTAATGATTTAGTCGCTTCATTACTCGTTTTACTCACTGATGCTAATTTTTTATCTAATATCTTATTTTTCTTTGTTATTTCTGAAATTTCTTTCTCTAGTATAGATTTTTTTCTTGCATTTTCTTTTAATGCTTCTCTGGACTTAGCTATTGAACCAGTTAGTTTTTCAATATCACTTTCATTATTATTCTTTTTATCTTTTTCATTCTTTAATTTAGATTCAATACTTTCTACAATTTCGGCGGATTTTTGAGATTGTTCTTTCGCTTTAGCCGTCACAGTAGCTACTTTTTTCTTTTCTTTTAGTTCTGCTACTTGTTTTGTTTTGAGTGCCTTAGCTTTGGCCATTGCAACCTCTTTTTCTGCCTTTTCTTTTGCATCTGAAGCCTTTTTCATTTCCTTTGCTTTAGCAATGGCAGCTTCTTTTTCTGCCTTTTCTTTAGCAATGGCGGCTTTTTTCATTTCCTTTGCTTTAGTAATAGCAGCTTCTTTTTCTGCCTTTTCTTTAGCAATGGCAGCCTTTTTCATTTCTTTTGCTTTAGCAATAGCTGCCTTTTTTGCAGCTTTATCATTAATTGGAACTTCTACTTCCTTCTGTTCAGTGATTTTTTGTTCCTTCTTCCCATATTTTCTACTCATTGCTTCCAATAATTTATCATACTTGCCATCATATTTATCTAAAAGTTTAGGAATATTTTTTTTTCTTTTTTCATAATCCTCTCCGCTGAATTGATTTTTATAGATCAAGTCTATTTCTTTTTCAGCATTTTTTCTATCCATATATTTTATCTCCTAAAATATTACTCCCGGTCATGAACAATTGTATCGCGGCCCGTCACTGCGTTAGGCTCTCTTCAACACACCAATTATATTTACAATACGGACAATATGCTCAGTAGTGTATGCTCGAATGTCATTTTTATTCAAATTTATTCTACATTAGGACGTAAATCAATATCTTTGAACTTTTTATTCTTTAACACCCCGATTACGTATGAGATTTTCTCAACATGCACTTCTACAATTGTATTTTCACTATCTTGTATTATTTCTCCTATTGCCAATTCAGGTATTTTAGTCATATTAATAATCCAGTCACAAATTGTTTTCTTTGAAGCCCCTTTTTCCCCAACTTGAAGATTTAATTTGACCATTCCAAAGACATCTGACACCTCCCCCCAGTCCTCTCTTTTCTTTATTGGATCTCTATCAAAATTAGGGTTTAGATTTGGAACTTCTACCATTGGAATTTCCATGTTCCATGTTGATGCTATTTTATTTAGCATTGTCACGTCTTCTTTTGTAACAAAACTCCATGATTCACCCTTCTTGCCCATTCTTCCTGTACGCCCAATTCTGTGAACATATGACTCTGTATCATCGGGTAAGTCATAATTTATTACGTGAGTGATTCCATCTACATCCAATCCTCTAGCGGCCACATCAGTAGCAACAACTATTCTATACTCTCCATCACGGAATAATCCAAGTATCTTCTCTCTTTTTCCTTGAGCTATGTCTCCATGTAATCCTATTGCCTTAATCTTTGATCTTTCAAGTCTCTCAACTAAAATATCGACCATCCTTTTAGTATTTGCAAATATCAACATTTGGTCGCCTTCATTCAGATTACTGATTATTCTACCCAATGCCCAGAGTTTATTCATTCTTCCAATCATAATTCCATATTGATTTATCTCTGGTACTTCTACGTCTAAATCTTCACTCATTATATGAACTGCTTCGCTCATAAATTCGTCAGCAGCATCTAAAATTTCCTGAGGAAAAGTTGCACTAAATAACATAGTTTGTTTTCTGTTTTCCATTTTTTCAAATATCCATAATACATCAGGGAAAAAGCCCATATCTAACATTCTATCTGCTTCATCTAAGCAAAATATTTCAACATTCTCAAGGTTAAGAAATTTCCTCTTGGTCATATCAATTACTCTGCCAGGAGTGCCAACTACAATGTCAACGCCCTGTGATAATTTCTTTGCTTGTTTTTCTAGATCCACCCCACCATAAACAGTTTGAATTTCTAATCCTTTTTTGCCTTGTAATGAATCCATTTCTTCAGCAACTTGAACTGCTAATTCTCTAGTTGGACATAAAACTACAGCTTGTACATTTCCTGATTTTGAACATTTTTCTAATAGTGGTATCCCAAATGCAGCAGTCTTTCCTGAACCTGTTTTGGCCTGACCAACTATATCTAAACCCTTCCTGCCTATTGGAATAGCTTCTAATTGAATTTCCGTAGGTTTTGTCCAACCTTTACTTTCAATAGCTGAAATTATATCAGATTCTAAATCCCACAACGAAAAACCACTGACAGGATTCATCTAATCGCCTCAGAAGGTTTCTGCATCTTTAATTTCCTTCTGAAGTTCACCCATCCAATACTTCTTACAATTTTCTCTAGTTAAAAATTGGTCATCACTAGAGAAACTATGGTTGTAGTGTCCTTTATCTGCAGTTGAAGTCTGTTCTTGATTTCTTTTATGGAACTTTTGTAATACATGATTTTTCATATATTGTCTAAATTTTAGTCTTTTTGACCTGTTTTCACTATCCCAAAGTTTGTCGAATTGAGATTCCTTCTCATCAAAGTCATCAGTCATCTTGAGCCCTCTCCGTTTGGCCGACCCAACTCTTGTTTATCATCCTCACCCTTACTTAATTTATTGATTTTAGTAGAATTAAGTTCTTTTTCTATTTCATCCTCAACATATTCTAGGGGGGCCAAGAATTTATTTTTCTCCCCCTCAGTACCTTCCATAGCAATATCTACAGATAGAGATGTTAGTTTTTTACGCATCTCAGGGTTAGTTTCATGACGTAATAATTCTTCAGCAATTTCCCTTAATCTATCGCCACTCAATATAATTGATAATTGACTTATACACGCCTTTCGCATTTCAATATCTCTAGATCGAGCACCATCAATTATCATTCTAGTCACTCTAGGATTCTGTAAATCTAATTTCTTTAGAGTCTTGATGACATTTTTTCTTATTACTCTGTCTTCCTCTCCAATTGCCGACTCTACTAAGATTGTTGCTATTCTGGGCTCTGAATTGGATAGTGCAATAAACGTTTGAGAAGCATTCCTTCGGACTTGAACATCCTCATCTTGTAATGACCAACTAATCAAATCCCAACCAGTAGCTCCGCCTGATGCAGCTATCGTTTTGAGTATCTTTGAACCCCGACGACGTAAATCTGGATCTTCTTCTCTTATCAACTCATCTAGATGTAAGCACCCAGTTTCTGGCCATCTCTTTGCAGTCAATCTTAAGGCTTCAAATGCTTCAGTTCTGCATTCTTTATTCGGATTACGTAATTCTCTTCGTAGGATATTCTCACATCCTGAAGGAAAGATAGGTGCTAAAAGTTTTAGACAGTCTCTAGAAGCTTCTCTGACTGATTCTTCTTCGTCAGTTAATCTATCTGAAAGAAATTGAAATATAGCAACACTTTTTCTTAAAGAAAATGAAGGCATAGCTTTCAATGCGGCTATTCTTACATCTGGGTAATCATCATCTAATGCGTTCAATAATTCAGCATGGCCTTTATCAATATCCCTATCAAGGACTCTATTTAATGCTTTTATTCCATCAATTCTTCCCGCGAAACCACTTCTTCCCTCACTCAAAGGCAATTCAATTTTTTTTATCTTACCACTCGCAAGCGAGAGTATATCCATTACAGGTATTCTTTGCCACGGTCCAGACATAGGTAATAGCATTCTAATATCTTCATCTTTGTATGACAAAATACTGGTATTGATTGCTTTACCGGTACGAGGGTCTCGAGCAACGTAGTCTCTAGGCATACTTATTCCGCACCGCGCATAACAACTTCATTATTCAATCAAACTAATTATCGCTTCAAATTTCTATGTTAACTTTATTAATTTAATTACAAGGGGCTTTTTGTGAATAGTGATTATACGGAAATTTCAAAATTATTATTTTCTAGTTTTAATAATAACCTTCCTAATATCAACAGTGAAGATATGGTACGCCTTTGGTCTTTGGAATTACAATGGTTTAATCCGGCAGATTCTAACTTAGTATTATCACATTTATTACATAATGACTGGTTATTGGAATCCATGAATATTCTGTATCCGAATCCTAATCTTGAGTTAATTTCTCCTACATTGGGTTGGCAACCTATACTACGTGAAATATTAAAACTACCACGGTTTAAACCAACTAATAATGCCTCAGAAAAAGAGATAGAAAAATTTGTAAAAATCATAACTCCAAAAAAAACCGATGAATCAGAAAATCTAGAAAGTGTTGAAAGCAAAACCATGTCATTGATTAATTATGTTTCTAAAAATTCGGGCTTAACCTCTAGAGAAGTCGTTAGAAGATCCCAAAGAAAACGAAAAGCATTAGGGCCAATTACACTATGGTTATGTGTAGCACTTCTAGCCAGAGAACAGGGATTGGATATGGTTAAAATTATCCAGATTATTGATGGATAATATATGTTAATATCACTTTATCAATGTATTTAGAACTATTTTAATCAATTAATTTATATTTATCCCGTTACAATATATCAATCAACGCTAAAAAGGGTGCATCACTCGGCGGCCCCATAGAGGATTGCTAATGTCGCAAAAAACCAGACTATGTACTTCATCCGGAGTCCCACTAGTTAGTAACCGTGATACATATTTCAAGTGTCCAGAATGTGCCCATCAAATAGGTCGCAGTGAACAATGCAGAGTTCAGGGAATAAAGTACATTTGTCCGGATTGTAGTTTTCAGGGTCCTTGATAAGAGTAGGTAATAATATGGGGCAAGTTGTTGTTAAATATAAGGTAACTATGGATCAGCCAGAAGATGAAATGCCTGACTATGAGGCTATAGCAGGACTAATAGATAATCTGACTGAAGTCCAAACAGTTGAGATTAAACCATTAGCCTTTGGGATGATGTTTATTGAAGTTCAAGCCGTCCTAGGTGAGGGCGAAGGAATAGTTGATGGATTTGAAGAAAAAATTCGTTCAGTTAATTCTTTGGTTAGTCAAATAGAGACTTTAGAAATGGGAAGACTCTGAATAGAAATTTTAAATGAATTTTTTTTATTCATTCAATAATGATCTAATGGTGACTTCATAAATTCCCTCATTAATACAGTAGCATATGTCCCAGGCGGAAGTGAAAATTTTAATTTTAAACATGAACCTTCAGGATTCCACCTATCTCCTTCATTTTTTCCCTCAATCCAACGATTTGAAGTTAAATTAGTAACCTCTGGGGCCTCACTAACGCTAAATTCTCTGAAGAAAACAGATAATGGCCTCCTAGTTCCAGAGGAAGTTAACCTTGGAATTTTTTCAATTCTCCAATCAACCTTATCTAGTTTAGTTTGTTTTAATGCTAAATTCTCTACTTCTCCTGGAATTTCCTTTGCTAAAGCAGATTCTAAACCAGGTAACGGGCCTGTTACGGCCAGTCTACTTGAATCACAATTTCTCTTACATCTTTCAAGATTAGTTTCGGAAACATATGCCATTTTTCCTGCATCAATTCTTCCATTTGGATTTACAGGAGCAACAATATCTCCCAGAGTAGGATGAATAATTGGTAGGTTTTTCTTCATTCTCTCTCTAAGTGAATAATTAAAAGTCAGTGACTGTACAGAATGTACTGTTAGTAATTGTAAAGAATTTGGAAGAGCCATGAAAGCAGAAACATAATCTTCTGGTTTTTTTTGTAATTTTTCCAATATATTTCTTTCGTATCCTAAATGGTCAGGAATAATATCTAAACAAGCAGCTACATCTCTTGTATCTCTCCACAACTTTCTAAATTGTCCAACATCCAGTCTTGAATTTTTACCTTCCATTCCAAGATATAAGTCTACTGCTTGTTTATAATCTCCATTTACTATTGCTCTCCCAACCTCCGGAGTCACTGGCCTTGTAGATCCAAATCTCTGAGGGCCAATCCAGTTGGGAAATGCATCAGCACCAAGTTTCTTAGTCATATCTTCTCGAATCTTATTTACTCTTCTCATTGCTTCTTTACCATCTAGAGGCAACCCGTTGGAGTCACAACAGCCTCTGACGGTAATTGTAAATCTATTACCATCATGATCGCTCATCCCAATTTTTTGATGAGTCCTGCCTAGTATTTCGATAGTACTATCCGGAATTTTAATTTTTTCAACCTTGTACAACGGTGAATCTATTACGACAATTTGAGTAGTTACTGCTCTTTTGTCTTTCATCCCCGAAGAAAATATCCTATTCCTACTAATTCCACAAGCTTTGGAAAGCCTTTTCAAAAATCTATTAGTCTCCCAGTTAACCATTGTTATCCTAGTAACAGTGAATCTACCCTTTGGATCTAATGCAGGAATTTTTGATATCTCTTCTACTCTAAAATCTTCTACTCTTGATTTTAGTACTCCCCCAATACCATCGTTATTGGAGGTCCATTCTGATAATCCTAAGCGCTCTTCTAGAGAGCCTTCCATCAAGACTTCACCGCCTCAGAGTTTTATGCCAGAAATTTCTTTATTCAATTCTTTACAAAGATCTTTGAAAACCTTTTCCGCCTTTTTACCCTTTTCCGCTCGAATAAATATTTCTGGGTCATCTAAATCAGGATGATTTTGAAAGTAATTTGCATATTCTACATCTTTACTATCATTAAGTCTAGATCTAAACATTTGTAATGTTGTATGGCTCTCTCCACTGATTCTAACTCTCAGTTCACGTCCTTCATTTTTCAGTACTTTGATTGGCATAAGACAGGCTTTCGACCTGCCCCTCCTTTTTGAGGCCTTTCATATCTTTATGGCCAAACTACGATTCATATTCACCCTAAGTTATACATCAGCAGCCTCAGCGGAGGGTATGGCAGTTGCTGACCAACCGTCTGAAAAATTCTCTGAACTTTTCGAAAAAATGTCCCTTCCTATAGTTGTAATTAGTGTTTTAGCAACAATTTTTTTAGCGTCATTTCTTTCTCCCTTACCAAATTTTTCAACAGATTTGTCGTCTTTCGCACCCGATACAAAATATGATGATGCCAAATCAAATATTTATGATGAAATAACACAATCCGGAGAACTTATTTATATTAATATTGAAGCAAGTCAAGATGATTCTAGTGTACTAGAAATAGGTGCATTACAACAACTTAATAGTGATTTTTTGCTTATTCAGAATTATTCTAATTCCAATGGCGATTTTATTAAATCCCAGCTTAATGCAGCAAATATTTTAGAAAGGGCCATCGATCAAAGTAATTATTCAGGATCTTTAGATGATTTTGATGATTGGCAAGATTTACTTAATTCAGTATTTGAAAATAGTGAAAATTGTGATTCATCCTTTTCTAACGATGAAGAAAATGTGGCCTACGCCTCATTTGCTTCTTCTGTAATGTTACATCAAGATTTCAATTTTGAATCCCTTTGTGATTGGCTTCTTGACGGTTCGGGGAACCCTTTGCCCCATGCTTCTAGTACATTGTGGATTATTGAAATGAATGGAAATTTAGAAGAAGACGAGAATCTAAAATATGCCGATGATATAAGAGAAATGCTGTACCTCGATGAAACTGATTCTAATACCTCTCCTCTAAAGTATGGTGTAATCTCTGATTCTTTGATAAGTAATGATATTAATGAATCTACACTTGATAATCTGATATATCTATTCTTTTTAGCAATTCTAATCGTTGTTTTACTTCTAGCTGTTACATTTAGATCTTTTATGATGGTGGCCGCTCCACTCCTTGGACTATCTGCATCTCTAGTATGGACATATGGAATAATATCGATGCTAGGTTTTGGTTTTACTATATTGGAAGTAGCAGTCGCACCTGTTGTATTAGGTCTGGGAATAGATTACTCGATTCACCTACAAACTGGATATGATAAAGCTAGATCTAAAACAGATAGTGCGGCTAAAGCTTGGATTCAATCTTTCATGAAAATAAGGATGGCATTATCTCTCGCCGTAGTAACTACAGTTTTCGCTTTCTTAGCAAACTCTTTTTCTCCATTACCGCCGTTACAGGCATTTGGATTTACACTAGCGTTAGGTGTAGTTTCAGCATTTATTGCGAGTACAGTTACTGTTGGTGCAGTTCACGTAGTAGTCGAAAAAATGACCGGAGAGACGCCTTCGAGAGGAATTAAATTAGACTATATCGCAGATATTGCCACTAATTTTCAGAGAAATAATACTGCCAGAGTTCTTCTAATGGTTGTTCTAATAACTACAGGTTCTGTGGTTGTCGCTCAAAATGGATTGGATACGAGTTTTGAATTAACTGATTTTTTATCTGAAGACGAGATGGAAATAATGCAAGTAAGAAACGATATTTACGATTCTTATGAAATTGATGCTCTAAAGTCAGTGCATATTTTAATTGAGCCTACTGAAAATAATCTATACTTTGATGATGAAAGTAGAATTCTAACCTCATTGAGGGGTTTCGATCAGTCTCTTCCACGAATTCCTTCTGTAGTTTCTACACAGGTTTCCGGATCAAGTAATGAATGGCCGTCGTATGACAGTCTTTATCTGATTCTGAAGGATATGCTAATCCAAAATAATCAATTTGGTGAAAGGCATAATCTGGAATTATTTGGAAACGAAATAGCAACTACTGAAAATTTTGAGGATGGAGATTTGACAGATGCTGTTATTGAGTTATTATCTAATGATAGTATTGGTGATCAATTAAGAGGGCTATCTTGGGCAGATAGAACTGAACTTTATGTTGCACTGGATGAATCCAATTCTGCCATAAAATTCCTATCAATAAGAGTAGATGTTGAAGCAGAGTCAAGTACTGAAGTAGAGAATATTGCCAAAGAATTCGAAGTAGAATTACAAATTATCGAAGAGGATATTGGAGGTAAGGCGTATGTTGATGGAAATTTGATAGTTCTTTCTAATGTTCTTTCTGGGTTAATCTCATCTATTCTATACTCAACAGCAATCAGCCTTGCAGTTTCCTTAGCAGTTTTAGTAATTCTTACAAGAAGTTTTGGCCAATCTTTAGTTGTCATATTACCTGTAGGTTTGGCAGGATCATGGGTCGTCGGTTCAATGGCAATATTGGGAATCAATTGGAACGTATTGACTATAATGATAACAGCATTAACTATAGGTCTTGGTATTGATTATTCAATACATGTTTGGAGGAGATTTGAAGAAAATAGACGAGAAGGTATGAAAATTTGGCCTGCGATGAGGGATATGTATGTCACTACTGGGGCATCATTATTGATATCTGCAGGTACTACAATATGTGGTTTCGCAGTTTTGCTTTTATCGCCGATTCCTGTAATAAGAGATTTTGGTATTGTGAGTGCAATCTCAGTTGCCTTTTCTTTAATTTTAGCATTATTAGTTCTTCCTGGATTATTAGCAGCTGAGGTAAGAACAAGTAACGGTAATGGGAATAATTAATCTTCTTTCTTTCTACTTAACTTCCTAAATCCTTTTACCGCTGGTGCTTCTTCAGTTTCTATGTTTTTTACTAATACGTCTATTTCTTCTAAATGCTCTTGTACTTGTTGATAAGCAGTTTTGCCTATTGCATCTTTCTTGGGCCGAGGTAGTTTATTTTGACAAATCAAATATGTCTCGGACGAAGACTTCCTACTTGCTGTAGGGGCATATCTTTGGACATTAGAGAATCTTTGTTTAGCGGCTTTCATTAATCCCTCAATACCTGTTCCTTGGAAAATTTTTGTGACAAAATTACCACCTGGTGCCAAGATCAGCATTGCAGTATCCATTACAAGTGTAGATAATTCTAAAGAAATCGCCTGATCTGTGTCATATCTCCCAGTTAGTTTTGGAGAGATATCACTAATTACCGTGTTTAAATTTTTACCATCTAAAACTTCAGAAATATAGCTTAATGTAGAATTTTCAGATATATCTCCTATTATTATTGTAGCCCCTTCTACGGGAGATGTAGATAAGAGGTCAACTCCTAATACAAAACCATCTTCTCCAACCTCCTCAACTGCAACCTGAGTCCATCCTCCAGGATGGCAACCTACGTCTAGAACAGAATCACCTTTTCGAATAATTCCAAATTTATCTTGGATTTGCTTCAATTTATATGCAGATCGGGCACGATATCCTTTCGAACGGGCCTCTCTCCTCCAAGGATCGCGACGATTTTCTTGGTACCATCGTTTACTCATTGTTGAACGCGCTAAGACATTAGGTTATGAAAGGAAGCACCCTAGGGCTCTTTATGGTTACATTCGCGAACCGTTTCATAACCTCCATTGTTCTCGTTTTACTATTCTTAAGTTACCCTAATGCAGCGGAAAACGAAGAAAATAATAAATGGTCTGAAAATGGTGGTTATTCAGTCTTAATGGAGCAATATACTGCAACATGGTGTGATGTTTGTGCTTCCGTGGATGCGCGGATGCCAGAATATGTGGAATCAAATGGTAACAGAGTGATTAGAATCGCATTGCATGACCCTATCGATGATCCCTTGGGTACTCCAATAACAAATTACAGATTAGGAAATTATGCTGAAAATCTAGTTGCCCCTTCTTTTTGGTTTGATGGCAAGATAATTTCAGGTGGCTCACCCGATACCACTACTTTACATCGAAGCCTACTATCTGCCGAAAATGAAAGAAGAGGAGATACTGGAATTAATCTTCATATTTCATTAGAATCAGATGAACTACTTATTTCATCACAACTTTCTAATTGGGACAATAATTCAGAATCTAAGATTATATTCCTAGTTATAGAAGATAATGTTAAAGTTACAGAAAATTCTGACTCAAACGGTATAAAATTACACCACGATGTATTGTTTGCTTACAATGAGATCAATCTAAGTAATTCTACTGATTGGATGTACCCGGTAAGTTCCTGGTCTGAAATCGATATTACAGGAAATAATTACACAACTAAATTCTCTTTTCCTACAACTAAATCACTAGGAAATATAGAAATTGTAGTTATTCATGAATCTGTAAGTAACAATACAGAAAGAAAAATATTAGGAGCTACATCTATTCATCTAGGGAATGAGAATACAAATCAAAAAATAAATATCTTCATCCCAATAATGGCAGTAATTTTTATATCATCAATACCGATTATAATCCAATTTCGCCGATGAGATCTATTACACAATCTCTAATCGTTTCTTCTGACTTCCTGGTAGGATTAAATCCTGTTTCCAGCAATTTATCAACATTAAGAAAAGTCTTTGGAACATCTCCTGCCCATCCTCTTTTGCCACCTGTATATTCAATACTAACATGTTCGATCTTACTTTCTTCTACGACAATCTCAGCAATTCTCCTTACTGAACAAGTATCTCCAGTGCCCAAATTAAATAGATTTACATCTTTTTTTTCATTTTCAACTAAATGTATCATCGAATTAACACAATCACTCACCGACATGTAAGATTTTTCCTGAAAACCATCTCCCAAAACTTCCAATCTATTTGGTGTTTTTTTTAATTTATGTATAAAGTCAAAAATTACTCCATGCGTTCCTCTTGGGCCTACTATATTTGCAAATCTATGTATCCATGCCTTTCCTCCAAATGTGCCTATCCAAGCAGTTATCAAAGTTTCACTTGCAATTTTTGATGCTCCATAAAGAGAGATCGGAAGAAGCGGGCCGTATTTTTCCGAAGTAGGCATTTCTTCAGCTTCTCCATATATGGCCGATGATGATGCAAATGATATATTTCTAACATTATTAATTCTCATCGCTTCAAGAATATTATAGGTAGCAACAGTACCTTGTTTTAGGTCTGTATCCGTCACTTGAGTGCCTAATCTAATGTCAGGGTTAGCAGCTAAATGGTGTACTGTTTCAATTCCTTGCATCGTCTTTTTAAGACTTTCAAAGTCTAATAAATCACATTCTATTATTTCTACTTCATCATTATGGTGAGATAGAAATTCCATTCTTCCACT
>MDTB01193423.1_pt1 | contig 26412 bp, 26 predicted proteins | sample 811161 | NCBI WGS metagenome assembly MDTB01 (sample SAMN05326650, study PRJNA326480) | marine metagenome | isolation source: seawater | place: Mediterranean Sea | collected 2009 | reverse complement strand
TTTCAAAGGAATTGGAACTTTCGGATAAGTTTTATTTAAGATCTTTAAAATGATTTTAGATTTTTCTTTATTATTCACTTAAAATTTAAAAGATCTCTCATGGAATATAAACCAGGTTTTTTATTTTTTAACCATTTTGCTGCTGCTAGTGCTCCCTCAGAATATAAAGCCCGATCAAAAGACTCGTGATTTAAAGTAACTATTTCTTTTCCACTAGAAAACTTAACTGCATGTTCCCCTACCACTCCACCTTTTCTTATAGAATTAAAATTAATTTTCTTACTGTAAGGAAATGATTTTTTATTTAAATATTTTTTTCCGATCATACTGTATAAATTCTTATTTTTTCCAGTAGAAATACCCTCTCCAAGCATTAAAGCAGTACCAGAGGGATAATCTTTTTTTTCTTTGTGGTGAACTTCGTAAACTTTACTTAAAAACTTATTTCCAAGTGATTTAGATGCAATTTCTGTTAGATACATCAATAGGTTTACTCCTAAACTCATATTTCCAGCTTTTAAAATAGGAATTTTTTTTGAGTAATTTTTAATTATTTTTTCTTGTTTTTTTGTAAAACCAGTTGTTCCAATTACAACTCTTTTTTTTTGTTTTACAGCGATTTTTAACATTTCTAATGTACATCTTGGAATAGTAAAATCAACAATCACATCCGTGTCTTTAAACGCTTTTTCAGTATTTAACTCAGGTTTAATTCCACTAATTTTTTTATTTATTTTCCTGCTCTCTGTTAAAGAAACTAATTTAAAATTCTTATCTAATCTTGACGATTTAACTAACTTTTGCCCCATCCTGCCCATACATCCGGTAATAGATAAATTGATTTTTTTCATTGTTTAACTATGTAAATAATTACAATAATAATAAGCACAATTATAGCCCAAATAGAGAAATTTTTCATAAACTGATTTATCTTATTATTTGTAGATAAAAACCCGGGTAATACTAAAGCAAGAACTGCAATTAAAAAAATCGCAGACATTATTTGACTGGTTTCCATTTTGGCTAAGATCTATTCCAGAATTTTTTAGCTTTTTCAAAAAAGTTTTTGATTACTGGATCTGGTTTGCTTGACTCAATTTTATTAAATTCTTCTAGTATTTCTTTTTGTCTTTTTGACAAAGAAGTAGGAACTTGAGTAATAACTCTTATATAAAGATCTCCTAAAAGACTCCTTCTCAAAACTGGCATTCCTTTGCCTCTTAACCTGAATTGTTTACCGTGTTGGGTGCCTGCTGGAATTTTAATTTTTGATTTACCTCCTTCAATAGACGGTACTTCAACAGTTGTTCCTAAAGAAGCGTCAGTAAAGGAAATCGGAAGTTCGTAGTATAAGTTTTCTTCAGATCTTTTAAAAATATTGTGATTATCAACAGAAATAAAAAGATACAAGTCACCATTAGAACCACCTTTGGTTCCAGCTTCTCCTTTGCCAGACAATCTTATTCTAGTTCCATCATCTACACCTTTTGGAATTTTAACAGTTACGTTTTCACTTCCTTGAACTTTTCCATTACCATTACATGTTTTGCATGGATTGCCTATAGTTTCTCCATAACCAGCGCACTGAGGGCAAGTTTGTTGAATAGTAAAAAATCCCTGATTAGTTCTAACCTTACCTTTTCCAGCACAGTAATTACATTTAATTGGTTTAGATCCTTTTGCGGCCCCACTTCCAGTGCATGAAGCACATTTTTTGTAAGTGGTATATTTCACATTTTTCTCTAATCCTTCATAAGCCTCTTCTAAACTAATGTTTACATCATACCTTAAATCATTTCCTCTATTACTTGACCTTCTAGGTGATCCACCACCAATGTCTCCAAAAAAATCTTCAAATATGTCTGAGAAGGATGAGGAGTTAAAATCAAACCCTCCAAATCCTTGACCTCCTCCTCCCTCAAAAGCTGCATGACCAAATTGATCATAATTTGTTTTTCTCTTCTCATCTGAAAGTACGTGATAAGCCTCGCTAGCTTCTTTGAATTTTTCTTCTGAAGTTTTGTCGCCTTTTGTTTTATCTGGATGGTATTTTAATGCTAATTTACGGTATGCTTTTTTTATTTCATCTTTAGATGCCGAGTTTGTTACACCTAAGACATCATAATAATCTCTTTTAGCCACAGGACGTCTCCTTTTTTATTTGCTTAGGCGCTTTTTTCTTTGTCGTCTTTTACGTCTTCAAAATCTGCATCTACGACGTTCTCTTTTTCCTCTGGTTTACTATCTTTTGACTCTTTTGTTTTCTCCCCGGTTTTTTGTTGACTCTTATAAACCGCTTCTCCAAGTTTCATTGAAACTTGAATTAAGTTTTGTGTTTTTTTCTTAATATCGTCAGCATCGGTTCCTTCTAAAGATTTTTTAAGATCAGCAATTCCATTTTCAATGGATTTTTTTTCTTCAGCTGAAATTTTATCTCCATGTTCTTTTAAGCTTTTTTCTGTAGTAAAAACTAAACTGTCACCTTGATTTCTAGCGTCTACGGACTCTCTCTTTTTTTTATCCGCCTCTTTATTAGCTTCAGCATCTTTCACCATCTTTTTAATTTCTTCTTCTGACAAACCACCAGATGCTTGAATTTGAATTTTTTGCTCTTTTCCTGTTCCTTTATCTTTAGCAGAAACGTTTACAATTCCATTGGCATCAATATCAAATGTAACTTCAATTTGAGGCGTGCCTCTTGCAGCAGGAGGTATTCCTACTAATTCAAAATTACCTAAAATTTTATTATCTGATGCCATCTCTCTTTCTCCCTGTAAGACTCTTATTGAAACAGCTGGCTGATTATCTTCAGCCGTAGAAAAAACTTGGCTTTTTTTTGTTGGAATAGTCGTGTTTTTTTCAATTAATTTAGTTGAAACCCCACCCAATGTTTCTATACCTAAAGATAGTGGAGTTACATCCAATAACAAAACATCCTTCACATCGCCTTGTAATACACCTGCTTGAATTGCGGCTCCCATCGCAACTACTTCATCAGGATTAACACTTTTATTAGGTTCTTTCCCGAAAAAATTTTTAACAGTCTCAACAATTTTTGGCATTCTAGTCATACCACCTACTAAAACTACCTCATTGATTTCAGCCGCTGAAAATCCAGAGTCCTTAAGAGCTGTTTTACATGGTTCTAAAGTTTTTTCTACTAAATCAGATACTAGAGCTTCAAGTTTTGCTCTTGTAAATTTTAAGTTAACATGTTTTGGTCCAGTTTTATCAGCAGTAATAAAGGGCAAATTAATCTCCGTTTGTGTTGCAGAAGATAATTCTATTTTGGCTTTTTCAGCAGCTTCTTTCAATCTTTGTAAAGCTAATTTATCATTCTTTAAATCAATTCCATTATCTTTTTTAAATTCGTTAATTAGATAATCAACTATTGCATCATCAAAATCTTCGCCTCCTAAAAAGGTATCACCATTGGTCGATTTAACTTCGAATACGCCATCCCCAATTTCAAGTATCGAAACATCAAAAGTTCCACCACCTAAATCGTAGACAGCAATTTTTTGTCCGTTTTTTTTATCTAATCCGTATGCTAGAGCTGCAGCAGTAGGCTCGTTTATAATTCTTAAAACCTCTAGACCTGCAATTTTACCAGCATCTTTTGTTGCTTGTCTTTGAGCATCGTTAAAGTAAGCAGGAACTGTTATAACTGCTTTCGTCACTGCTTGACCTAAATATTTTTCAGCAGTTTCTTTCATTTTTTGCAAAACAAAAGCAGATATTTGAGATGGTGAATATTTTTCTCCTTTACCCTCGAGCCAGGCCTCTCCTTTATCTGATTTAACTATTTTGTAAGGAACTCTATCAATATCTTTTTTGACTGTTTCGTCCTCAAAAGATCTACCGATTAATCTTTTGGCAGCAAATATAGTATCTTTTGCGTTTGTAACAGCTTGTCTTTTTGCAGGTTGACCAATAAGTTTTTCTTTATTATCTATAAAAGCAACAACCGAGGGAGTTGTTCTTGTGCCCTCAGCATTTTCTAAAACCTTAGCCTGCGAACCATCCATAATGGCCACACATGAATTAGTAGTTCCTAAATCTATTCCAATTACCTTGCTCATTTTTTTTTATCCTTTAATTGATGCCATTTATATGGGTGCTATTTTCTCATCTACAAGGTTATTTATCGTCTTTTTTGTTATCTTTTTCACCATTTTTAGATGATTTTTTCTTCGCTACTGAAACTAAGGCAGGTCTTAGCAATCTTTCTCCCAACATATACCCAGGCTGAATTTCTTGAAGTATAGTTCCAGTTTCATTTTTGTCATCTTCAATTTCAGACATTGCCTGATGTAAGTTTGGATCAAATTTTTTATTTTGAGTGTTGATTTTCTTAATTCTGTTTTTTTCAAAAATAGAAATTAAATCTTTTTCTATAATTGTGATATTATCTAAAAACTTATCTAAATCGTTATTATTTTTAAGACTTTCATCATTTTTAATTGCTAGTTTAGCTCTTTGCAAGTTATCTAAAGCAGCTAGGCTTTCTTTTGCAAAATTGTAGGAACCAAACTCAAAAGCATCTTTTATTTCCTTTTCAAACCTTCGTCTTTGATTTTCAATTTCTGCTAAAGATCTTAATAACTTATCTTCGGACTCAGCAAGCTTTTCCTCTAACGGCTTTTCTTCTTTGGAAGCAGGGGATTTGTCTTGTTCTTTTGTTGATTTATCCTCTTTCTTTTGATTTTTTTCATCCATGATATTTGCTATATAGTATCTTTAATTTAAAATACTAGGCATAAATGAAAAAAATCTTAATAGGTACTCACAATAAAGGAAAATTTAGAGAAATAAGCTTTCTATTGACAAAAAAAATCAAAAAGATCTCTCCAATCAAGTTAAAGATCAAAAGCCCAAAGGAGACAGGAAAAACTTTTTCAGAAAATTCTAAAATTAAAGCAAATTATTTTTCAAATTTTACTAATATGCCAGTTATCTCTGATGACTCAGGACTATGCATTAATGCGCTAAAACAAAAACCAGGAATATATTCTGCAAGATGGGCAAAAAAATATGGAAGCTTTTATAAAGCAATGAAATTTATATTAAAGAAGATGAAGAAAAAAAAAAATAGATCAGCTTTTTTTGTGTGCAGTTTATCTTATAAAAATTCTAAAAAAAAATTGATAACTGTTGAAGGTAAAATAAAAGGGTCAATTTCCCATAAAATTCTTGGATCAAATGGTTTTGGTTATGATCCAATATTTGTACCACAGTCAAAATTTAAAACATTTGGACAAATGCAGAAATCTAAAAAAATTAGGATGGATCATAGATATATTGCTTTCAAGAAATTAAAAAAAAAGGTTAAAACTTTTTAAACTTTTTGTTTTCTACTTTATATATGTTTAGGTCTTGAATGATCTTTTTGTTATTAAATTTAAATGATCCAATTTTTCCTCTAATTTTACCTTTAAAAGAAAAGTCATTGACAGTGCTTATTTTTGAATTTTTCTTCCAAGCATAATAAATTAAACCAATTGCATCATAAGCTAAAATTGTAATTTCACTTGGAGTTTCACCAAATATTTTGAGGTAATTGTCCTTATATTTTTTAAATTCCTTAAAATTTACAGATGGATAATATAATCTTTTAACTGTATTTTCATAAAATATACTCTCGTCAAACCATTGGTTTACCGTTGTAAATAAAACTTTTTTTTGATTTACGTCAGTAAAAACTAGAGATGTTAATACACTTTTCAAACTACTGCCAAAATCTACGATAATAACTGAATCAAAATTTACCTCTCCCAATGTATATTTCTGTTCTAATTTTTCCAATGTACGTTTTGACTGTTCATCATCTTTGTCCTCAAACATTTTTTTTCTTAACTCCAAATTTCTTTTTCTTTGAGAATAATTTGTTAAAATTTCTATTTCTCCGGTTAATATTTTTGGATCAGGACTATATTTAAAAATTTTATAATTTTCGAGATTTAAATTTTTTAATTTTTTTTCAATAAACTCTGTATATTGATTTTTTGGAATCAAAATTACAGTTTTAGTTTTATTTTGTTTTTTGATAAATTTCTGTAAAGCTAGCATTTGAGACTCGAAGCTTATACCAATACTAATTATATTATTTTCAAATTCTGGATTTAAATTTGACAAAGAAATAAACACCATGTCATTAAATTTTTTAACCTCATCAAAATCCTCGTTATTAATAGGCCCTATTACAATTTTAACTCCTTCTGACTTTATTTCTTGAATGGCACTTTTTAGTTTTTCTTTATCATTCGTTCCAGAGTCTCTCGGTATTATAAAAACATTTTTGTCATCAATTTCATCTAGCGCTAATTGCAAAGAGTAAAGAAGGGACTCGCCAAGTTGTCTATATTCTCCACTTAACGGAGCAAGCAGGCCAACTTTAAGAATATCGTTATTCTCACTAGATGATAGATTAGAATTAAAAAAGATTAATATATAAGCTATTAATGTTATAAATTTGTTTTTCATATAATGAAATTTTTAAATAAAAGTTTATATATCGTTTCAACACCAATTGGAAATCTTGATGATATAACAATAAGAGCCATCGAGGTATTAAAAAAATCAGACATTATTCTTTGTGAAGATACAAGGCATTCCCTAAAATTGTTAAATCATTTAAATATTAAAAAAAATTTGCTTCCATATCATAAATTTAATGAAAAAAAACAGTCAGATAAGATCATAAAATATTTAAATGACGGCAAAATTTTGTCTCTTATTTCTGATGCTGGGACCCCATCCATTTCAGATCCTGGGCGGCAATTAATTCAAGCTTGTATAGAAAATGATATAAAGGTTATACCGATCCCTGGCGTCTCTTCAGTAATAGCTTCTATGAGCGTTTCAGGATTTAAAGATCAATTTCTTTTTTATGGTTTTTTACCAAAAAAAGAGAATGAACTTGAAAAGATTTTATCGCAATTAAGCCAATTTAGTTTTTCTCAAGTATTTTTTGTACCAGCCATTAATATCAATTTTTACCTTAAAAAATTTAAAGAATTCTTTCCAGGAAGAAAGTTGCTTATTGCTAAAGAGATTACAAAATTACATGAAAATTATTTTAGAGAAGATATTGATAAAATTAATATGTTTAAAACTCCAATAAAAGGGGAGTTAACTATTGTAATTTCAGAAAAAAATATTAAAGATAAAATTTTTGACGAAAAAAAAATTATTAAAAAAGCAAAAGTATTTTTAAAAAAATATAGTTTAAAAGATGTTGTTGAATTACTGTTCGAGTCTGAAAAAATTAGTAAAAAGAAAATTTATCAAATATGTTTAAATATTAAAAAAAATGAAAAAAATAATTAGTTTATTTTGTATTATATTTGTAGTTTCTTGCACCTCAGTTGGAAGATTTGGAGCAGGAGTGGATATAACATTCGATCCGAGAACTATAGGGATGCAAATAGATGACACTATTATGCAAAAAAATCTTAGCGCAAGATTAGCTTTAACTAATAAAAAATATTTTTTATCAATACAATCAGAAGTAATAGATGGAAGAATATTTTTGTCAGGAAAAGTAGACGATCCTGAAGATAAGATTAAGATTACTAAATTAGCTTGGGAAACAAAAGGTGTAAGGTCTGTTAAAAATGCGATTACTATTAAAGGAGAAAGCAACTTTAAAAATACAGCTAAGGATATTTTAATTACCAGTCAGTTAAGATCAGCACTAATTTTTAACAAGAAAACTAAAGCAAGAAATTATACTTTAGAGACAATTAATCAAATTATTTATATTTTTGGTATTGCGATGGACGAGGAAGAAAAAAAAATAGTTATAAATGAAGCTAATAAAATTTTTGATGTTAAGGAAGTTGTTCCTTCTATATATCTTGCAACTGAATTAAGTAGAACTAAACTTTAATTAGAATATTCAATTATATCTGAAGAAAAAGCAGCCACTGAAGCTAGATTTAGAATATCTGAAGTGCTTGATCTTAACGGAGCAACTTCAATTGGAAGGCCTAGCCCAATCAACAAAGGACCTATTAACTTAGCTCCACCATATACCTTCATCAATTTGGTAGAGATAGCCGCACTATGTAATGCCGGCATAATCAAAATATTTGCCTTGCCTACAATTTTAGAGAAAGGATAAATTTCTTGGTAAATTGGATTTAAAGCTACATCAGGCTGCATTTCTCCATCAAAATCAAAATCTACCTTTTCATCTTTTAAAATTTCAATTGCATCTCTTACATGCTTTGTATTTTTTGAAACTGGTTTGCCGAATGTTGAATGGGAAAGAAAAGCCACTTTAGGATCAAAACCAAATAATCTAGCCACACGTACACATGATTTTGAGACATTTACTAATCTTTGAGACGAAGGAAAGTCTTGAACGTTAGTATCAGCAACAAGTATTGTTTTTCCTTTAGAATTAATCATCGTCATCCCAAAAATTTCTTCCCCTGGTCTTGGATCCACTACTTTTTTTAACTTTTCTACTGAAGCTGCATAATGTCTTATATTACCTGTAACCATTGCATCTGCATCTTTGCAAGCAATCATAGAAGCGCCCCACGCTATACGATCATTTCTTACTAATCGGTCTACATCTCTTTCCAATTGACCTTCTCTCTGTAATTTTTTGTATAGATATTTGACATATTTCTCTCTTTTTTCTTTATCTGTAGAATTTACTATTTCAATATTATAATTTTCATCTAATCCAATCTTTTTTAATTGTTCTCTAATTCTTTTTTCTGCACCAATTAAAATTGGTTTTCCAAGCTTATTTTTTCCAAACTCAATCGCAGCTTTTAACATATTTTCATCCTCACCTTCAGCAAACACCACACGTTTGGGATTCTTCCTAACTTTAGCATTTATACCCTGCATTAGAGACATCGACGGATCTAGTCGATTCATTAGTTGATCTTTATAATCATCAAAACTTTCAATCTTTTTTCTAGCTACTCCACTTCTAATCGCAGCTTGGGCTACAGCTGCTGGAATCACACTTATTAATCTAGGATCAAAAGTAGATGGTATTATATATTCTTTTCCATATTTTGGTCTATCTCCCCCATAAGCTGAAACAACTTCATCAGGAACATCTTCTCTAGCGAGTAATGCAATAGCTTTAGCAGCAGCAACTTTCATATCTTCATTTATTTCTTTTGCTCTTACATCTAAGGCACCTCTAAATATATATGGAAATCCAATTAAATTATTAACTTGATTAGGATAGTCTGATCTGCCAGTTGCTATTATTGCATCAGATCTTACTTCGTTGATTAATTCAGGCTTTATTTCTGGATCAGGGTTAGCACAAGCAAATATTATTGGATTTTTAGACATTGATTTGATCATTTCTTTGGTGACAACATCTTTTGCTGATAAACCCAAAAAAACATCAGCATTTTTCATTGCTTCATCTAAGGTTCTTAAGTTTGTTTCTACTGCAAAGGCTGATTTAAATTGGTCTATATTTTTTCTACCTTTGTAAATTACTCCCTTACTATCACACATGATAATATTATTTTCTTTTACCCCTGAGCTTTTGAATAAATTTGTGCAAGCTTGCGCTGATGCTCCTGCACCATTTATTACGACCTTTACGTCTTCAACTTTTTTGTTAGAAACATCTAAGGCATTTATCAATGCAGCTAATGTAATTATAGCTGTACCATGTTGATCATCGTGAAAAATAGGAATATCTAAAATCTCTTTAAGTTTTTGTTCAATTATAAAACAGTCAGGAGCAGCTATATCCTCAAGGTTAATTCCACCAAAAGTTCCAGATATATTTTTAATTGTTTCAATTATTGTATTCGTATTGTTGCTATCAATTTCTATATCTATGGAGTCGATATCTGCGAATCTTTTAAAAAGAACAGATTTTCCCTCCATTACTGGTTTTGAAGCTAAAGACCCAAGGTTTCCTAGCCCTAAAATCGCTGAACCATTACTTATAACAGCTACCAAATTACCTTTGCTTGTATAATCGTAAGCTAAATCAGGATTTTTAGCTATTTCTTTTACTGGAGCAGCAACTCCAGGAGAATATGCTAAAGACAAATCCCTTTTAGTGGTTAAAGGCTTAGAAGAATTGATCTCAATTTTGCCTGACTTTCCTTTTATATGAAAATCAAGTGCTTCTTTATCCGAATAATGATCTATTTTGGATTTTTTTGTCATTTAAGTTTTGTGTATGTAATATAAATACTATTATTGCATTATTTATTTATTATTTGTGGCTTAATTTAGAATTAGTATGAATTTGTTATCTTCTACATATATATATAGTTTTTTTACCTTATTAAGTAGAGTTTTAGGTTATCTCAGAGATATTTTAATTGCAATATTTTTAGGAGCTTCGATATTTGCAGACGCTTTTTTTGTGGCTTTTAGACTTCCAAATACATTTAGACGCTTATTCGCGGAAGGCACATTTAATGCTGCGTTTATACCTAGCTATGTTTCTGCAAAAACACACGATCAAAAAAGAGGAAAAAAATTTGCGGATGATGTTTTAAGCATTTTAATTTTTGTTTTAATTTTAATCATCTTACTTGTAGAAATTTTTACACCTTATCTTGTATATTTAATTGCTCCAGGTTTTTTTGATAATACTGAAAAATTTAGTCTCGCAGTAGAATTTACTCGAATAACATTTCCTTTTTTATTATTTGTAAGCTTATCATCATTTTTTTCTGGGGTATTAAATGCTAACAATAAATTTGCAGCAGCAGCTGCTGCCCCCATAATTCTAAATATTATATTAATATTAAGTTTATTAATATCATATTTTCTCAATCTAAATTTTGCTAAACAATTATCTTATGGAGTAACTTTAGCAGGTGTATTTCAGTTAATCTTTTTAGTCTATTTTACGCAAAGATATTATAAGCCTTCAATAAGAATTAAAACTAAATTGAGCAATAAAGTAAATTTTTTTTTTAAAAAACTTTTGCCAAGTATTTTGTCCTCAGGTGTCACACAAGTAAATATTTTAGTAGGAACTATAATAGCTTCTTTTGAAGCAAGTGCAGTATCATATTTATATTATGCCGATCGTATTTATCAAATAAATTTGGCCATAGCAGGTATCGCAGTTGGAACAGTTTCTTTACCAGTTTTGTCAAAGGCTCTCAAAAATAAAAATTTTTCAAAAATTTCGCACATACAGAGCAAATCAATTGAGTTATCACTTTTGTTTTCGATACCAGCGAGTTTAGGATTAATTTTAGCTTCAGAGGAAATTGTTAATGCTTTATTTGGTTATGGTTCTTTTACCCTAAAAGATATTAATTTGACCTCTTCAGCCTTAAAATATTTTGGATATGGCGTTCCTGCATTTGCTCTTATAAAAATTCTTTCAAACTTCTTTTTTGCAAGGAATAATACTAAGTCTCCATTTTATATTTCTATGCTTGTTGTTTTTATAAATATTTTGATAAGTATTTCTTTATTTAATAAATTTGGTTTTATAATAATTCCCATAGCAACTTCAATTTCTACGTGGGTAGGTGTTATAATTTATATATATCTATTAAATAGTAAAAATTTTTTATTATTAAAAAGCTATCTGCTAAAAAATATTCTTAAAATATTTCTAAATACGATTTTTATGTCATTAGCTCTTATTTTTGGACTACACTACTTTAATGATTATTTAGACTATGCATATAAATATAAATCAATTTATTTAATCGTAATTGTTTGTTTTGTTGCCGGCATTTATTTGATATCGTGTTATCTGTCAGGAATATTAAAAAAAAAAAATTTTAAAGCGAATTAAATGAGTAGTAAAAAACTTGTATTTTCTGGAGTTCAGCCCACGGGAAACCTTCATCTTGGAAATTATCTTGGAGCATTAAAAAAATTTTGTATCTCTTCAAAAAGAATCTGATTGCATGTATTGTGTTGTCGATCTTCATGCTATTACAACTTTTCAAGACCCGAAAGAACTTCGAAACAATATTTTAGAAACAACAGCAAGTTTTTTAGCCACAGGGTTAGATCCAAATAAAAGTATAATTTTTAATCAATCCTCAGTTTCTGGCCACTCAGAATTAGCATGGATTCTTAATTGTATATCTAGGGTAGGATGGTTAAATAGAATGACTCAATTTAAAGACAAAGCTGGTTCAGAAAAAGAAAAAGCTAGCGTTGGATTGTATATCTATCCAAATTTGATGGCCGCAGATATTTTATTGTATAAAGCAACACATGTTCCTGTTGGCGCAGATCAAAAGCAGCATTTGGAACTTTCAAGAGACATAGCACAAAAATTTAATAATGATTTTAATTGTAAGGACTTCTTTCCTTTACCCGAGCCTCTTATTCCGAAAAATATATCAAGAGTTATGAGTCTAAGAGATGGTAGAAAAAAAATGAGTAAGTCAGAGGAGTCAGATTACTCAAGAATAAATCTTAAAGATACTGCAGACGAAATTGTAAAAAAAAATAAAAAAAGCAAAATCTGATTCTGAGCCCATTCCTAATAATTTAAAATCTTTGGAAAGTAAGCCTGAAGCATTTAACATATTAAATATATATTCAGACATTTCAAAAAAAAACCTAGAAAAAGTTTTAAGAGAAATGGAAGGTAAAGAATACTCTTATATAAAAAAAAAAACTCACTGATCTTTTAATAAGCGAAGTATGTCCTGTAGGCAAAGAAATTAGTAAATTGATGAATGACAAAAAGTATTTAACTGGAATTTTAAAAAAAGGCAGTGAAAAAGCTAGTATAAAAGCTGAGGAGAACCTTAAAAATATACGTGAGAAAATTGGATTAATATAATATACAATATTCATATGATCCAAACAGAATCAACACCTAATCCTGAGTCCTTAAAGTTCCTATCAGAAAATACAATATCTGCAGTTGGTACTGAGGAATTTCAAAAGAAAGATTTAAAGAAAATATCTAATCCTTTTGTGAAAGAACTTTTAGGATTTAAAGGAGTGGAACTAATTCTATTATCTAAAAATTTTTTATCTGTAAAAAAAACTAAAGAGATTTCATGGAATGAATTAAAACCTATGATTATTTCTCATTTAAATCATTATTTTGAGAATAATAAAGATCCGATTTTAAAAGGTAAATCTTTAGACGGGAATATTGACAAAAAAGAAACCGATGAAACCGTAGAAAAAATAATTGAAGTTTTGGATAGTAAAATTAGACCGGCTGTAGCAAGAGACGGAGGAGATATCAAATTTAAATCATTTGAAAATGGAGTTGTTAAAGTAGAACTCCAAGGTAGTTGTTCAGGCTGCCCTAGCTCGCTGATGACTTTAAAACAAGGTGTCCAAAATCTTTTGAAACACTATGTTAAAGAAGTAAATTCCGTAGAGGCAATTTAATATGAAAAAAAAACTTACATATAGAGATCAATTACTAGAGTTGGCTAATATTTATAATGTAAAGGAAATACAGGAATATATTAAAAGAAGAAAAAATTTAACATCTGGACAACTTGAGTTAATTCTTAGAAAAAATAAAATTGTTATTCCAAAAGATTTTAAAACTACCTTTTTTAAAGAAAATTTCACAAAACCAATTTCTAGAGTTTCAAAAAAAATATACGATCTAAAAGAAGACTCTACAAAAACTGTAAATAAAGTTTCAAGAAAGATTACTTATCTTAAAGAAGACAGCACAAGATCAATTTACAGTTTTTTCTATTACTTATGGCAATCAGTTGGTAAAGCAGGACTTGGTTTCTTAAATGTAATGCCAAAATTAGCTGAAACTTATTATAATTTTTTCTCTAATTTTTTCACAGATTTATTTAGTGGAATTTACAACCAACAATTAAATAAAGCTAAAACAAATAAAGTTATATTGAGTTTTTTCATCATTATTGGTCTAGGAACAATTATTATTTCAGGTATAACAACATTTGGGAGTTTAGAAATATTTGAGCAAAAACAAATAGTAAAAAAAGATAAAATTGAAAAACAATCAAATGAAATTAATAAACCAAATAAAGTAATTAAAAAAGAAGTTAAAAAACATAAGCCAAAAATAGATACAAAAAAGCAAGAAAAAGTTCCTGAATTAATTTTACCTGATCTTAATTTAAAAACAGAAACAGTTCTAAATTTATTCAAGGACGTTAACTATGATTTAAATAAAGTTAGAAATGAAAAAACTGTCAAACCTATTTATTTTACACAATTTCCAAAAGATTTAGACGAGATACAAAGTGTAAGACTTAAAAAGGAAACTTTTATTAAAATTGTACTACCCTTAATAGTTGCTGAAAACGAAAAGATATTAGACGATAGATATAAACTAAAAAAAATAACTTCTAGGAAAATTACTTCTGATGAAGAAAAACAATGGTTAAGACAAAAGTTTTTAGAATACAAAGTAAAAAAAGGAAGCGTGGACGAATTGATCAATAGAATGGATATTATCCCTACATCAATAGCCCTAGCTCAGGCAGCAAAAGAAAGTGGTTGGGGAACCTCTAGATTTGCATTAGAAGGAAATGCAATTTTTGGTCAATGGACTTGGAATGGAAGAGGTATAGAACCATTATTAAAAGATAAGTCCCAAAATCATAAAATTTTAAGATTTCCAATATTGAGAGCTTCTGTTAAAGCTTACAAAAATAATTTAAATACACATAAAAGTTACGTGAAATTTAGAGAAAAAAGAAAGAACCTAAGAAATAAAAATAAAAAAATTGACGGATTGGAATTGTCAAAGACTCTTAATAACTACGCTCAAACAGGAAGTGAATATACTAAGATTTTAGCCCAAATCATTATTCAAAATAGATTAAAAGATTTTGAGCCAGTGAAATTAGCTAACTCGATAGATAGAAAAGAACTAAATTTATAAAACTATTTTTCTGACAAAACAAATTGAATTCCTAACCAGCGCCAAAAACGGTTATCTTCTCTTAAAGAACAATTAATTCGGCCCCTTTCCCCCATAAATTTTCCTTGTAATTTGATCTGAATCATTTGATCATTTATAAATTCAATTTTTGATTTTCTCCAAGAATTTTCTTCATTGGAGTAACAATTAATTTGCCTTATATTTTTTAAATCTTTAAAAAATTCTATCTTTACTTGAGGAGGATTCTTAGAAGCTATTAAGTATTTTTCTTCTGGAATTATTTTTTTATACTTGAATGGCAATGTTCTTGTAAGTGTTTTAAAACGCTTTAAATCTCCATATTTTTCATTGATTGGAAATCTTGGAAGTTCATATAAATCTTTTGTTTCATCTATAACCCCCGAATGTTGTCCAAAAGCATATTTAAAGCCCAAATCGACAATAATCTTTTTAAATTCTAGGCTGTATTCACCAAAAGGATAAGAAAAAAAAATTGAATTTTTATTAAGTTTATCTTTAAAAATCTGCATAGATTTTAGGATATCGTTTTTAATTTCTAAGGAATTTTCATCAACTAGATATTCATGAGTATGACTATGGTTACCTATTTCTACAAAATCCTCATTATCTATTTCTTTAATTTGATCCCAAGTCATGTAATTGTAAGCACCTACCTCTCTAGTGCTAACAAATAAAATAAATGGAATTTTATTCTTTTTTAAAATTGGCCATGCATTCTCATAAAATGATGAAAAAGCATCATCAATAGTTAAAAGAACTTTTCTTTTAGTTTTATTATTTACTAATTCTTGTTCAAAATTTTTAGGATTAATAAAAATAATTTTTTCATCTTTGATAACTTGTAAATGTTGTTTAAAATCTTTAATTTTGATATTGGTAGAAGGGTATTTGTTTTCTTCAAATCTATGATACATAAGAGAAATAATCCCGTAATCAGAAATATTCTTAGAATAAAGTTTGTTTTGAGGATATAAAAAAATTATAAATATAATAATGATAAAAGATTTTTTGATAATTAATTGCACAGGTAACAATGATAAAATTGGTTTAAAGATTAATAATAATTTTTTTATTCATGATTTTCAAACTAAAATTCAAAACAATGAGTTATTAGTATCAACAATATTCAATTTAACAAGTAAGCACAAAGTAAAAATTAATGAAAACTTTTCAATTCTTGTCAACAACGGGCCTGGCAGCTTTTCTTCAGTAAGAATAGCTTTATCTGTAGCTAAAGGAATAAAAATATCAAAAAAAGTGAAATTGTTTGGCTTTAAGGGAACTGATTTACCTGAATTTAGCCTTGAAAATATTGAGATTTTAATAAATAAAAAATTATTAGAAAAAAATTTGATAAAACCACTATATTTAAGTTAAATTAACAATATGAGTTCTATAGAAGATAAATGTAAAGAAAAAGGCGTAAGATTAACTGAACAAAGAAAAATAATTGCCAAAGTACTCTCGGAGTCTAAAGAAGAATATGGTTCAAAAGATCATCCAGACGTTGATGAATTACATAAGCGCGTCACACGAGTTGATGACAAGATAAGCATTGCTACAGTTTATAGGACTGTAAAGCTTTTTGAAGAGGCTGGAATTTTAATTAAACACGATTTTAAAACTGGAAAAGCAAGATATGAGATAAATGATGACCACAACCATTTGATAGACATCAATAGTGGGGAAATAGTTGAATTCGTTGATAAAGATATAGAAATTTTACAAGAAAAAATTGCCAATAAGTTAGGATATAAACTAGTCGACCACAAACTTGAATTATACGGTTCAAAAATTAAGAAATAAATTGCAAAAAAAAATATTTATCAAAACTTTGGGTTGTCAAATGAACGAATACGATAGCAATCGTATTTTAGATTTCACAAAAAAAATTAATTATAGTTTAACAAAAAATATAAAAGAGACCGATTGTTACGTATTGAACACCTGTCATATTAGAGAGAAAGCTAGAGATAAAGTTTACCATGAAGTAGGTCGAATAAAAAAAGAATTTAAAGATAAAAAAAAACCAATTATATTAATTGCAGGCTGTGTTGCTCAAGCGGAAGGAGATTTTCTTTTAAAGAAAGAAAAGTATATAGATGCTGTTATCGGGCCTCAATCGTATCATGAAATTAACAAAATTATTTTAGCCGCTGAAAAAAAATATTCTAAGAAAAATTTTACGGAATTTGAAACTATAGAAAAGTTTGACCATTTAAACTTGATAAAAAATACAAACAATAAGGTTTCTTCTTTTTTAACTATTCAAGAGGGATGTGATAAATTTTGCAAGTTTTGTGTTGTGCCTTACACGAGAGGACCTGAATGCTCAAGACCGTTCTCAGAAATTATCAACGAAGCAAAGCAACTGGTAGATAATGGAGTAAAAGAAATAGTATTATTAGGACAGAACGTAAATGCTTACAATTATAAACAAAAAAAACTATCAAATCTTTTATATTCTATTAATGAAATCGAAGGCCTAGAAAGAATACGTTATACCACATCTCATCCAAAAGATTTCTCAGATGACTTAATCAAAGCACACTTTGATTGCGAAAAATTGATGCCTCTTTTACATTTACCTATTCAAAGTGGATCAAATAAAATTTTAAAAGATATGAATAGAAATCATACAATTGAAGAATATTTAGACATAATAAACAAACTCAAAGAGACGAAAACTAACATAAAATTTTCTAGTGATTTTATTATTGCTTATCCAGGGGAAACAGATAATGATTTTAAGCAAACTTTAGATTTATTGAATAAGATAAAATTTATCAATTCATACTCTTTTATATTTAGTTCAAGACCAGGAACGCCCGCAGCAAAAATGGTCAAAATAGAAGAACAAATAGCTAGAGAAAGATTGTTAATTTTTCAAAATAGAGCTAATTTTTTAAAAACAGAGTATAGAAATCAGTTAATTAATTTTAGAGCTAAAGTATTATTTGAAAATAAACTTAAAAATGAAAATGAATATTTTGGAAGAGATGAATATTTTAACTCAGTAGTAGTCAAAAACAAAGCTGATTTAAGAGGAAAAACTCTATTTGTTAAAATTAATAATTGTAACCAAAATACTTTATTTGGTGAGGTAACTAATAATAATGATTACAAAGAATATGCGGCTTAAGTAAATGTCAGAAATTAGTAAATTAGATCAAAATTTAATAATAAGAAAAATCGACTCTGAAACAGTTAATATACAAATTACAAATAATCCAATGTTAATGTCTATCGTAGGTGAATTTAATCAAAATTTAAAGGAATTTGAAAAAATTACTAATACAAATATCTTTTTTAGAGGAAACTCAATAACTTGCAAAGGCAAACAGTCTGATTTGAGAGATTTTTCAGAAGCAATTAAATTTTTAGTAAATAAGTATCTTTTGACAAATCTTATTGAAAAAAGTGATATAATCTTATCAGTTAAAAAAACTATGAAATTAGAAGAGTCGAATGTAAAGTCATTTAAACAGCTAATTAAAACTCCAAGAAAATCAGTTATTGCCAGGTCAGAAAAGCAATCAGATTACATTAAAGCTCTTAAAGAAAACGACATAATAATGTCTTTAGGTCCAGCTGGAACAGGAAAAAGTTTTTTAGCCGTTTCAGTTGCGGTTACTTTATTAATGGAAAAAAAATAGATAGGGTAATTTTATCTAGACCTGCAGTTGAAGCCGGAGAAAAATTAGGCTTTTTACCTGGAGACATGAAGGAAAAAGTTGATCCATATCTAAGGCCACTCTATGACGCTTTATATGAATTGTTTGGAGCTGATAAAATAGATAAAAAAATTGAAAACGGGGAGATTGAAATTGCTCCTCTAGCTTTCATGAGGGGAAGGACATTAAAAAATTGTTTTTCAATTTTAGACGAAGCTCAAAATGCAACTGAAACCCAAATAAAAATGTTTTTAACCAGGATTGGTGAAAATTCAAAACTAGTAGTTAATGGCGATCCTTCTCAAATAGATTTAGTAAATAAATCACAATCTGGTCTAATCAAATCTAAAGAAATATTAAAAGATATAAAAGAAATTAAAATTATAGAATTTGATCATACCGATGTTGTAAGACATCCTTTGATTTCTAAAATTATTCGGGCTTATCAAAATAAAAGCACTGATGATCAAGATTAATGTAATTCTTAATAATATTATTTGGAAAAAGTATTTAAAAAATCCTCATAAATTTATTGATCAGAAAGTAAAACTTCTTAATATAAGAAATAAATCAGATAAAAAAATAAAGTTTATATGTTCCTTGCTTTTGTCAGGAAATAAAGAAATTAGAAAATTAAATAAAAAGTTTAGAAATAAAGATAGATCTACAGATATCTTATCTTTTCCTTTTTATGAAAGAAAAGTTTTATATAAGAAAATAAAAAAAGAAAAGGAGATTTATTTAGGTGATATAATTATAAATTTAAATAAGTTTAAAAACAAAAAAGATAAATCTAAATTTAAAGAAGAATTAAACAAACTTTGGATACATGGTTTGATCCATTTATTTGGCCATAAACATAAAAAAGATAAAGATTTTATGATTATGCAAAAAATAGAAAAAAAATATCTTGAGTATACCCAATAAATGATAGAAAAAATTTTAAATAATAAAATTGCAATATTATATTGTTTCCCATTTATTCTTGGATTTATGACAGTATTGTCCTTTCAACCATTTAATTTTTCTTTTATAAACTTTTTCTTATTACCTATTTTTTTTTTTTATTTTAGTTTATGTAAAAAAGAGATCTAAAAGCACCTATAGAAAAAAACCTTATTTAAAAAATTTATTTACCGTTGGTTTTTTATTCGGATTTGGTTTTTATCTTAGTGGAGTCTATTGGATATCATATTCATTAACTTTCGATGCAAATTTTAAAATATTAATCCCTTTTGCATTACTTTTAATACCTATTTTTCTAGGTTTATTTACTGGTATTGCTACATTGCTTGTCGGTCAATTTATAAGTTATAATCTTTCCTCTTTATTATTATTTTCGAGTTCTCTTGCTATTGTTGATTATGTTAAAAGTAAAATCCTGACTGGCTTTCCATGGAATCTTTGGGCATATAGTTGGTCATGGTTAACTGAGGTTTTGCAAATTCTCAATTTAACTGGTTTATTCACATATAATCTTTTAGTAATAACTATTTTTATATTGCCAGCAGCTTTTTTTTTTAAAAACAAGTTAAGTACTAAAATTTTAATAATTAGTTCTTTTTTTTTATTTGTTTTTTCAATCTATATTTATGGAACTTTTACGATTAATAAGAATAAAGCTTTACTTAATTATTTAGATACTAAAGATAAAGTCTATACAAAAGTTATATCTCCGAATTTCGAACTTAAATATAATTTGTCAATTAATGAAGTTGAAGAAAAATTAAAAAAACTAATTAAATATAGTGATCCAAATCAACAGAAAACAAAACTATTTATTTGGCCAGAAGGCATCTTTACAGGTTTTAGTTATGAAGAAATATCTGAATTTAAAGTATTAATAAAGGAAAGTTTTAAAGACGATCAATATATTTTATTTGGTGTAAACACATTAGATAATAATTCTGGAAAATATTTTAATAGCTTAGTTGTCGTAAATAACAAATTTGAAATATTACATCAATATAATAAAATTAAATTAGTGCCATTCGGTGAGTTTTTACCTTTCGAAAATTTTTTAAATAAGCTTGGTTTAAAAAAGATTACACAAGGCCACGGTTCTTTTCTTAAAGGAGAAAAACAAGAAAATACTGTTATAGACGACTTAAATATTCTAATTTTAATTTGTTATGAAATTATTTTTCCAGATCTCATACAAAATGCTAGTAAAGAAACAAATTTGATAATTAATATCTCCGAGGATGGGTGGTTTGGTAAATCGATAGGGCCACATCAGCATTTTGCAAAAGCAATTTTTAGATCTATTGAACATAATTCATTTTTGATTAGATCAGCAAATAAAGGTATTAGTGCTATAATTAGCAATAAAGGAGAAATTATTAAAAAATTAAATCCTTTCGAAGTAGGTAACATTGAGATGAATATTCCCCTCTTAAAACCAGAATATAAAAATAAAAATGATTTGATATTTTTTACTCTTTTATTTACATATCTATTTATCTTTTTAATTTTTAAAAAAAAGAAATAATGAAGAATAATAAATATTTATTTACTAGTGAGTCCGTCTCGGAGGGTCACCCAGATAAAGTTTGTGATAGAATTTCAGACATGGTAGTTGACACTTATTTATCAAAAGAGCCTTTTTCAAGAGTTGCATGCGAAACATTAACCACTACTAATAAAGTGGTTTTAGCTGGAGAAATAAGAGGACCCAAAATAGATAAAGAAGAAATTATAAGTAAAGTTAGGGAATGCATTAAAGATATTGGTTACGATCAAAAAGGGTTTAGTTGGAAATCGGCTAATATAGAAACTTTTCTTCATGAGCAATCTGCCGATATAGCCTTGGGAGTTGATTCCAAAGGTAACAAAGACGAAGGAGCGGGAGACCAAGGAATTATGTTTGGCTACGCTTGTAGGGAAACAGAAGATTTAATGCCTGCACCAATTCATTTTTCGCATAAGATTTTAAGATTAATGGCAGAAGATAGAAAAAAAAAAATTCTTGATGGAATAGAGCCTGACTCAAAAAGCCAGGTAACAATGTTGTATGAGAATAACAAACCAGTTAAGGTTACTTCAGTAGTAATTTCAACTCAACATTCTAAAGATTTAGATCAAGGAAAAGTAAAAGAATTAATTTTGCCTTATATTAAAAAATCTATACCTGAACATTATATAAAAGATTTAGATCCCAAAGAAATTTATATAAATCCAACAGGTCAATTTATTATAGGAGGACCCGACGGAGATACTGGATTAACTGGAAGAAAAATAATTGTAGATACGTACGGTGGAGCCGCTCCTCATGGAGGTGGAGCATTTTCAGGCAAGGACCCTACTAAAGTAGATAGGTCAGCTGCATATGCTGCTAGGTATATAGCAAAAAATATTGTTTCTTCAGGTGTTTCAGACAAATGTTTAATACAATTGGCTTATGCCATAGGAGTTTCAAAACCTTTATCCATTTTTATTAAGCTTTCTGAAGGCGATGAAAGTAAAATAGATATGATTAAAAAAAAGATTGAGGAAAATTTTGACTTGTCTCCCAGGGGGATTAGAGAAATGTTGAATTTAAACAATCCTATTTATCAAATCACCTCAGCCTACGGTCATTTTGGTAGAAAACCTTCAAATAAAGGTGAATTTACTTGGGAAAAAACTGATAAGTCAGAATTATTTAAACTGTAATCTTGAAAAAACCATAATTTTCACTAGAATATACATTAAATCGCTAATTTCAGAAATGGGCTTATGCCCATTTTTTTTTAGGAGTAACAAAAATGTTAAATAGAGGATTAGATAAACAAGAACTTTTAAGAATAGTCGACGCTGTTGCGAACGAAAAGTCTATAGATAAAGAACTAATAATTGGTTCTATGGAAAGTGCTATTCAAAAAGCTGCTTTAACAAAATTTGGCAACGATAATAATATAGAAGTTATTATAGATAGAGAAAGTGGAGAAATAAAAATACAAAAAGTTTTAGAAATAGTAGAAAAAGTTGAAGATTCAGCAAGAGAAATTACTTTAGAAGAAGCTAAAAAATCAGAAGATAGTGATAAAGAAATTAAAATTGGAGACAAAATTTTTGAAGAATTGCCTCAGATTGACTTCGGAAGAATTGCTGCGCAAAGCGCAAAACAGGTAATTAGTTCAAGAGTAAGAGAAGCTGAAAAAAATAGACAATATGAGGACTTTATTGATAAGCAAGGACAAATATTAAGCGGTATTATTAAAAGATTAGAGTACGGAAATGTTATTATAGATCTTGGAAAAGCAGAGGGAGTAATTAAAAAAGATGAACTAATTCCAAGAGAAATATTAAAAACCGGCGATAGAGTAAAGGCTTATTGCTACGAGGTAAAAAAAGAGCTTAAAGGTCATCAAATATTCTTGTCTAGAGCTCATCCTCAATTTTTAGCTAAACTTTTTTTTCAAGAAGTTCCAGAAATTTACGAAGGAACAATTGAAATTAAGTCGGTAGCGAGAGATCCTGGAAGTAGAGCCAAAATTTGTGTTCATTCTCAAGATGCATCAATAGATCCAGTAGGAGCATGCGTTGGAATGAGAGGAAGCAGAGTTCAAACTATAGTAAATGAATTGCATGGAGAAAAAATAGATATAATTAAATGGACAGAGGATTTACCAACGCTAATTTCAGAGTCTCTCTCTCCAGCGGAAATTCAAAAAGTATTAATTGATCAAGACAATAAAAGAATTGATATAATTCTTACCGAGGAAAACTTAAGTAAGGCAATCGGAAGAAGAGGTCAAAACGTTAGATTAGCATCTAAACTTACAAATTTTGAAATTGATATACTAACAGATAAAGAGGACTCGGAAAGAAGACAAAGCGAGTTTAAAGATAGAACTGAAACATTAATTAAAAACTTAGAAGTCGATGAAACTTTAGGACAACTTTTAGTATCAGAGGGATTTCAAAGTATAGAAGACATTGCTCAATCTTCTCCTGACAACATCTCAAAAATTGATGCTATAGATGAAGATACGGCTAAAGAATTAATAAATAGATCAAAAGAAACTTTAATTAAAGAAAAAGAAGAAGTTGCTAAAAAATTAAAAGAGCTTGGAGTGGAAGAATCTTTAATTAATTTAAAAGGAATGACTCAAGGTATGTTAGTTATTCTAGGCCAAAAAAATATAAAAAAATTAAATGACTTTGCAGATTTATCATCTGATGAACTGATAGGAGGATTTGACGAAATTAGAGGAAAAAAAATAAGAATTGAAGGATATTTAGAGGAATTTTCTTTATCAAGAAAAGAAGCTGATGAGTTGATTATGTCAGCAAGAGAGATAGTTTACAAATAATGCTATGGAAAAGAATAAAAAAAAAACACTTACTATTTCATCAAATTTTAAAAAGAAAATTGATATTAGCTCTATAAGCTCTGATGGAAAAAAATCATTCGAAGTAAATAAAAAGAAACACATTAAAGGGCCTAAAAATTCTAATAGACCTTCTTATCCGTCAAATTCTGCTACTAAACCAGACTTTAGAAAAAAGAATTTTGCTCGTAAATTTATTGAAGAACAAGCAACAAAAGACTTCATTAAAAAAGAAAATAGACCGACCGGTAAAAGTAAACTTAAACTCAAAAGTCCAATAGATAAAAGAGATTTTAAACTAACTGTTTCAAGAGCTCTAAATGTAGAGGAAATAGAAATTAAGCAAAGAAGTCTAGCTTCGGTTAAAAGAGCAAGATTAAAAGATAAAAAAAATAAACCTGAAGGAGAAGAGAGGAAAGAATTTAAAAAAGTAATAAGAGATGTAAATATACCAGAGCAAATTTCAATTCAAGAACTTTCAAATCGGATGGCTGAAAAGTCAAGCGACATAATTAAGTTTTTATTCAACATGAAAGTAATAGCAACCATAAATCATAATATTGATAAAGATACTGCAGAATATATAGTTAAAGAGTTTGGCCACAAACCAATATTAGAAGATCAACCTTTATTAGAGACTGCTAAAATTACAAAAAAAATTGAAGTAGATGCAAAGACAAGACCACCAGTTGTTACAATTATGGGTCATGTTGATCATGGTAAAACTTCTTTATTAGATGCTTTAAGGGACTCGAATGTTGTATCTAATGAGCACGGCGGAATAACTCAGCACATAGGAGCTTATCAAGTTACGACAGATAAAAAAAAAGTAATAACTTTTATTGACACCCCTGGACATGCTGCCTTTACAGAAATGCGAGCAAGAGGATCAAAGATAACTGATATAGTTGTTTTAGTAGTGGCAGCTGATGATGGCATAAAACCTCAGACGGTAGAAGCAATCAAACATGCTAAGGCGGCAAAAGTACCAATTATTGTAGCTATTAATAAATGTGATCTACCAGAAAAAAATATAAGTAAAATTAAAAATGAAATGATGCAGTATGAACTAATAGCTGAAGATTTAAGCGGAGATACATTGTTTGTTGAAGTATCAGCTCTAAAAAAAACAAATTTGGACAAGTTGAAAGATAGCATCTTACTACAATCAGAAATTTTAGATTTGAAAGCCTCATTTTCTGGAAAAGCAAGTGGTGTCGTAATTGAGTCAAAAATTGACAAAGGAAAAGGTCCAGTATCTACTATTTTAATAAATAACGGAGAACTAAAAAGAGGGGATTTTTTTATTTGCGGAGATACCTGGGGGAAAGTAAGAGCTATGATCAATTATGAGGGTAAAAATATTGACAGGGCATCACCCTCTATGCCAGTTGAAATATTAGGAATGAATAGTTCAGCATTCGCTGGAGCTGAGCTATTAGTTACAGAAAATGAAAATAAAGCTAAAGAAATGGTTGAGTATAAAAAAGATAGTACTGTCAAAAATAAACTATTAGCTAAAGACAAAACAACATTATTCGATAACGCAGATGATAAAAAAGAATTAAATATAATTATAAAATCAGATGTACAGGGTTCAAACGAAGCTTTAAAAATCGCAATTGATAAAATTAAACATGATGAAGTAAAATCAAAAATAATTTTGTCTGATATAGGAATGATTAATGAAACAGATGTTTCTTTAGCAAAAGCATCCAATGCAATATTAATTGGATTTAATGTTAAACCTAATAGAGAGTCAAAAAAATTAGCTGAAGAACAAAAAGTCGATATTAAATTTTTCAATATAATTTACGAAGCCTTAGAGTATGTAGAAAATTCTTTATCTGGATTGTTAAAACCAGATGTTAAAGAAACTATTTTAGGCTCAGCAGAAATACAAAAAATATTTAAAGTCTCAAATGCAGGTAAGATTGCAGGTTCCAAAGTAATTAATGGAGAGATAAAAAGCAAATCTAAAGCTAGGATTATAAGAGATGGAGTCGTTGTCTATAACGGAGAAATTCAAAGTATTTTTAGGGAAAAAAATCAAGTTAAAGAAGTTAATACAGGTTTAGAATGCGGAATAAGTATAAAAGATTTCATAGACTTTAAGGAAAAAGACGTTATCGAGTCATACTTAGCTGAGGAAATTAAAAGGTCAATTTAAAAATGAAAAATAGAGTATCACAAACCGCTTTTAGTCAAAGACAACTAAGAGTAGGTGAGTTGGTAAAACAAAATATAGGAGAACTATTGATTAGAAGTGAGGCTAAAATACCTGGCATTAATTCTAAACTTATAACTGTGACAGAGGTCAGGATGACTCCAGATCTTAAAACTGCAAGGGTTTATGTCATACCTTTAGGCGGCATTGACACGAAAGAAACAGTTAGTGTCTTGACGGAATACTCTCATCTTGTTAGAAGAGCTCTGTCTAAAAGGCTAGATATTAAGTTTCTTCCTAAACTCACTTTTGTAGAAGATAACTCATTTGAATATGCTGAAAAGATTGAAAGAATTATTAAAAAAATAAAGATAAATGATACAGAAAAAAAAAGATATA
>MDTB01202615.1_pt1 | contig 26414 bp, 23 predicted proteins | sample 811161 | NCBI WGS metagenome assembly MDTB01 (sample SAMN05326650, study PRJNA326480) | marine metagenome | isolation source: seawater | place: Mediterranean Sea | collected 2009 | reverse complement strand
TCATCACAATTTAAATTTTCATACTGCATCACGGAATCGAACTAATCGTAGCCGAGTAGCTTTAGCCAATACTTATTTTAGAGATGGAGCACGGGTGATAGACGCTCCTACAATGGTTTCAGGTGACTGGCAAAAATTCATGCCGAATATAAAACCTGGTGATGTTGCTGCTAGTCCACTAAATCCAATTTGTTGGCCAGTTGATGACAAATAAAGATATAAACTGTGAGAAAGGCCTTAACTCGATCTGGACTGATAGCGTTGCTAATAATAAAGAACCAGATGATAAAGCGCTACTCAACCATCTAAGAACTGTGCATCAATATAATGCAGGTTTCACTGAGAAGTGCGCAAGTACCTGCCGCGATAAGGCTGGGCGTAATAGTTATGAATGGCTTGCTGAAATTGTGCCCGATATCGATGGTATGCGTGTGCTAGATCTTGCCTGTGGATCAGGAGCATTATTAAAAATCTTATACGATCGTAACAAAAAACTGAGATTAAAAGGAGTAGATATGTGCCCTGAAGAATTAGCACTCGCTAAGGCGCGTCTACCAAACAGTATGGTTGATTTATTTGAGTTAAAGGCACAAAATTTGACAGGAATTGACGATAATTCAATAGACGTTGTACTGTGCCATTGGGCTTTAACACTAATGAACCCAATTACTCCAGTGTTAAATGAAATCAGTCGTGTACTATCCTCTGGTGGACGGTTTGCGGCATTGGTCAACGGACCTATGGATGCGGCGCCAGGATATAGTGATGTATACAATTTAATCTATGAATATGTACAAGCCAAGCTACCTAAATATGGTGAGATTGATTTAGGCGATCCAAGAATACGTAGCACAGATAGCTTAAAACATCTTTTAAGTGAGGCTTTTCCGGATGCTAATGTAAATATTGAAACTAGCGTGGTAACCATGGAAGGACCCGTTGCTGAAGTTGCCGAAACTACGGCAGGATTTTTTTACGCTTCATTTATTTTACCATCAGAGGCTCGTAGGATAATGCTTTCAAAGCTATCTAACCTACTCACGATACCAAATCAAAATAGACATTTTAAAAGGCAGGGACGTTTTACAATGCCAATAAATCGACTAGTTATAAGAAAGTAATCTGATTTATGGCGGAGAGAGTGGGATTCGAACCCACGAAACGGTTTCCCGTTTACACACTTTCCAAGCGTGCGCCTTCAACCACTCGGCCATCTCTCCTAAAAAATTCTATCAAAATCAGGAGGGTTGGCCAGTTAAATTAATGAATTTCATTTGATAAACTTATCATAAAATTTTACTTAGTTCTAATTTCTTTAATAATTTTCAATTTTGTTATACCAACTCCTAAAGAAATTTTATCTTTATTAGAATAATGTGCTAAGCTTTTTTTGTATCTTCTTAATATTGCTTTTTTCAGATTACTAATATTTTTTATATTTTTAAGGCTATATCTAAAAATTTTTTTATTTAGTTTTTTATAGGGAATATTACTTTTTGCATAAAGACATTTTGCAATAAATGCGTGTTTTAAGTCTAATATTGGTGGCCTATTAATTTTAGCACCTAAATAACCAGTTCGGAAAACTTTTACGATCAAATATTTTCTACCTGGTACATGACCACTATCTTGAATATTAAAATGTGTTAGAAATTTAGTATTGATATTAATAAGTTTAAAATCATTTTTATGAAGTCTTATAATTTTATTGCATTTATATTTTTTTTTGAATGATTTTCTGTCAATTGCAAAAATTTTTTTTCCTTTTATATAATATCTGTAAAAAAATTTCTTTGGATATCTGTTAATTTTTTTTTTCATAAAAAAACAAAGCTAATCGAGATACAAATTTAAGACAAAATGTAGTTTTCAAATTTCTTCAAAAAATCTTTTTTTGAGGGCAAATCATTTTTTGTCATGTCTTCCTGAATTTTTTTATAGTTGTTTTTAATGTAATTAATTGTTTCAAGAAAACTTTCAGAATTGCGCTTTGATATAAAAATTCCTTTCTTGTTATCAACAATATGTTTTATTTCTTCAAAAATAATAACTGGTCTTAAACGAGCTAAAGACTCTAAAATGACCATTGGGTATCCTTCTGTATAAGAGGGTAAAACAAAAATATTATGTGTGTCATAATAATTTATTAGTTTTTCTTCTGAAGTTTCTATTTTATAAAAATTCACATTTTTTTGTTCATTTTTTTTTTTCAGAGAATTTTTCCGTACCAACAACTGAAAGGAAAATATTTGTATTTAGCTTTTTCATTATTTTTAATAAAGAAAAAATACCTTTTTCTACTCTCATTCTTCCTACGTAAAGCAGTTTAATAGTATTTAAATCAGCTTGGTTGTTTTTTGAAAACCAATTTTCATTTAGTTGTGAAGGTAATACAACTTTTCCCCTTTTTCCTCTCAGAACTTTATCACCACAACCTATAAGTTTTGAAAATTTTGTAACTAAGAAGAACATTAAATGGTAAATACTAGGACCGAAAAAACCTAGTATTGATCTGTACTCCTCATAACCATCACTTCTTAAAAAAACAATTGGTTTTTTTTTAAAAATGGCAAGTATTATACACGCAAAAAAAGTAAAGGGTGAAATAGAAACAATTAAATATCTAATATCATTTTGTTTAAATGATTTAAAAATTGAAAAAAGAAAACTAAAAATATTTTTGTGAGTTTCAATATTTTCCAAATTTATTTTGTGAGATCTATCTCCTTTAGATTTTCTTGCAATAATTCTTACGTCAAACTTTTGATTTAAACCTTCTGGTGTTGATTTCATGTCAAGATTATCACAAAAAAAAGATTTTTGAGAGCCAAAGATACTTTCGTTTGAGATGATAAATAGTTTTTCTTTCATTAAGTTTCTTTGTTAATTTTTAAAACTCCTATAAAAGCTTCTTGCGGAATCTCTACCCTTCCAAATTGTTTTGCTCTTGCTTTCCCTTTTTTTTGTTTTTCAAGTAATTTTCTTTTTCTATCCCTCGCTCCTCCGCCATGAATTTTTGTTAAAACATCCTTTTTAAAACCTTTAATACTTTCTCTTGCAATAATTTTTCCTCCTATAGCTGCCTGGATAGGAATCATAAAATTATGTCTTGGTATTAAATCTTTTAATTTTTCACAAACCAGTCTTCCCTGATTTTGTGCAAATTCTTTGTGAATTATCATAGATAGTGCATCTACTGACTCGTTATTTACTAAAATACCAAGTTTAACCAGGTCACCCTCTCTGTAGTTTGTAATCTCATAATCAAAACTGGCATAGCCGCTAGTGATAGACTTAAGTCTGTCATAAAAATCAAAAACAACTTCATTTAGTGGAAGTTCATAAACTAGAACTGCTCTGTTTCCTGAATATGATAAGTCTTTCTGAATACCTCTTTTATCTTGGCATATTTTTATTATGGATCCTAAATATTCATCAGGGGTAATAATTGTTGCTTTAATCCATGGTTCTTCAATAGATTTAATTTGTGAAGGGTTCGGCATAGATGTTGGATTTTGGAGATCTAACCTCTCTCCATTTAATTTATTTACCTTGTAAACAACCCCGGGTGTAGTTGTTATTAGATTAATATCAAATTCTCTTTCTAATCTCTGAGTTATAATTTCTAAATGAAGTAAACCTAAAAAACCACATCGAAATCCTAGACCTAAAGCACTTGAAGACTCTGGTTCAAAAGAAAAGCTTGAATCATTTAGTTTAAGTTTTGCTAAACCATCTTTGAGTTTTTGATACTCTGAACTATCAACTGGAAACAGTCCACAAAATACAACGGGTTTACTCGGTTTAAATCCTGAAAGAGGTTTTTCTAAAGGATCTCTTGGATCACATATTGTGTCTCCAACTTTAGTTTCTGATAAACTTTTTATTCCTGTGATTATGAATCCAATTTCACCCGCACTTAATTCTTCAATATTTTTTGCTTTTGGTGTAAAAACTCCAACCTTTTCTATTTCGTATTCTTTATTAGTTGACATTAATTTTATCTTCATTCCTTTTTTAATCTTTCCATCAAGGACTCTAACAAGAATAACTACTCCTAGATAACTATCGTACCAGCTATCAACTAATAAAGATTTTAACTTTGATGATTGGTCTCCTTTAGGTGAAGGAAGATGCTTAACTATAGACTCTAAGATTTCAACAATACCTTCGCCTGTTTTTCCTGAACAAGATATTGCATTTGAAGTATCTACACCAATAACATCCTCTATTTGTTTTTTTACTTTTTCAACATCAGAAGCGGGTAGATCAATTTTATTTAAAACTGGAATTATAAGGTGATTTGAGTCTAGAGCTTGATAAACATTTGCTAAGGTCTGGGCCTCCACACCTTGGGCGCTATCAACGATCAAAACAGATCCCTCGCAAGCTAATAGTGATCTGCTAACTTCGTAGCTAAAATCTACATGCCCAGGTGTATCAATAATATTTAATACATATTCCTTAGCATCTTTTGATTTATAATTAAGTTTAACTGTTTGTGCCTTAATAGTGATTCCTCTTTCTCTCTCAATATCCATAGAATCTAGAACTTGATCTTTCATCTCTCTTTCAGTTAGACCTCCACAAATTTGAATCATTCTATCTGCGATTGTGGATTTTCCATGATCAATATGTGCGATAATCGCAAAATTTCTTACTTTATTTATATCTGACATTAGGATCTTATAGCTCCGCCAGTCTTGGCTTTAACAATATCTATTATTTTTTGGCTTACCTGATCTAAATCTTCTTGAGAAAGTGTTTTGTTCATTGATTGAATAGTTACATTAATAGCTATAGATTTCTTTCCTTCTGGCATGTTTCCTCCTTGAAAAACATCGAATATTAAAACTTTTTTTACTAAATCTACATCTACCTCCCGAATAAGCTTTTCTAAATCACCAGCTTTATAGTTTTTGTCTATAACAAATGCAAAATCTCTTTCTGATTTTTGAAATTCCGATACAATATAATTTTTTTTACTAAGACGATTTTTCTTTTTTGGTTCGGATATATTTTTTAAAAAAATTTCAAAACCACAAATATTTTGCTCCTTAAAATCTAAATTAGAAACTATGCCGGGATGTATTTCCCCAAAGAACGCTAGTTTAACACCATTTTCTGATTTTAAATTAATAGATCCTGATCTTCCTGGATTGTAATAATCATGAGTTTTACTACTTACATATAAATCACTCTCTTCAACCCCAAGCTCTAATAATGTTTTAATTGCATCTGCTTTAACATCAAAAACATCTATATTTCTTGGTTTAGAGTCCCAACTTTTTCTATTAGCTACACCAGATTTTAAACCGCCTAAAACAATTTGCTGTTCGCCAGGTTTATTGCCGGAGAAAGTTGGTCCAATCTCAAATAAAGAAAGATCTATATATCCCCTATCTTGATTTTTTTTTAGGTAGATAATCAAATTTGAAAAAATAGATCTTCTTAATACGTCAAGGTCACTTGAAATGGGGTTTGTAATTTTTATATCACTTTTTCCTTGTGAAAAATGTTTATCAACACGAGAGTCTGTAAATGACCATGTCACAGCTTCTAGATATCCTTTGCTTGCTACTGCCCTTTGAGATAAGTGAAATAATTTCTGTTTAAAACTAAGAGTTTCTTTAGATCTGTTTCTTTCCGGATGAACTAATGAAATTTTATCAAATCCCTTTATTCTTATAAGTTCCTCTATAATATCTACATCCTCATGAATGTCTGGTCTCCAAGTTGGAACTTGGATTTTCAAGCTTTTTTTAGAAGTCTTTGTTTTAAAACCAAGTGAATTTAGAATTTTTTTTGTTTCATTTAAAGAAATTGGTATTCCAATAAGTTTTTGGAATTTTCCAATATCAATTTCTACCACTTTATTTTTTATCTGTGATTTTCCAGTGATAGTAAATTTACTTGCTTTGCCACCGCAAATTTTAATAATTAGATTTGTTGCAGCTTCAAGACCTTCTCTTATTGAGTTTGGGTCTATGCCTCTTTCAAACCTATATTTTGCATCTGTGTCGATATCAAGTGTGTTGGATGTTTTTCTTACAGAGCTTGGATAAAAATAAGCAGATTCTAAAAGTATATTTTTTGTTTCAAATTCAGTTCCAGATCGTGTCCCTCCTATAATACCTCCAAGACCTAGGGGACCAGATCTATCTGAAATAACACACATATTTTTTTTAAGAATATATTTTTTACCATCTAAAGCTTCAAAAGCTTCTCCTGATTTTGAATTTCTTACTATAATTTCTTTATCTATTTTATCTGCATCATAAGCATGCAAAGGCCTATTAAGATCTAACATTACGTAATTAGTAATATCAACTACTGCTGAAATTGGTTTAAGACCAAGAGAAATTATTTTTTCTTTTAGCCATGCAGGGCTTTCTTTGTTTTTTATATTTTTTATATAGCAAGCTCCAAATGACATGCATCCTTGATTTTTTTCTTTTGTGATAGAAATTTTAATTGGTTGAGAAAAATTTTGCTTAATTTTTATTTTTTTGAAATTTAAAAGTTTTCCTAATCCTGATGAAGCCAAATCTCTTGCTATTCCTTTAACACCCAAACAATCTGGTCTATTTGGCGTAATTGATATATTAATAGATTTTTCACCTTTGCTTTTAAAATAGTTTTTTCCAATATCTTTTTGTTTATTTGTTAATTCAATTATTCCTTCACTTTCATCTGAAATGTTAAGTTCACTTTCGGAGCAAAGCATACCGTGTGACTCTACGCCTCTAATCTTGGCAACTTTTAACTTCATTTTTGTTTTTGGGATTACCGAACCGGGAGGCGCATATATGGTAATTAATCCATCTCTTACATTAGAAGCTCCACAAACAACATTTATAGTTTTGCTATTTCCCAAACTTACTTTACAAAGTTTGAGTTTGTCCGCATTAGGATGCTTTTCGACTTTTAAAACTTTAGCAATTTTAAAATTAGATAGTTCACTTTGACTTTCATTTATCCCTTCTACCTCGAGCCCTATCTTTGTAAGTTTATCTATTATTTTTTCAAGATTTGCGTTCGTGCTCAAATGATCTTTTAACCAAGATAAAGTTATTATCATCGACTCAATCCCCTATAATTTGTCGGAACGTCTAATGGATCAAAACCAAAATAGTTTAACCATCTGTAGTCTGCCTCAAAAAAAGATCTTAAATCATTAATTCCATATTTGAGCATTGCAAGTCTATCTATTCCCATTCCAAAAGCAAAGCCTTGGTATTTTTTTGAATCAACTTTGGCATTTTTTAAAACATTAGGATGAACCATTCCGCATCCTAATATTTCAAGCCACTTGTCTCCTTCACCAACAATTATTCTTCCATTTTCTAATTTGTAACCAATATCAACTTCTGCGGATGGTTCTGTAAATGGAAAATGGCTTGGTCTAAATCTCATTTTAATTTTTTTTACTTCAAAAAATTCTTTCACAAAATAATCTAGACAACCTTTTAAATGACCCATAGTAATATTTTTGTCTATATGTAATCCTTCAAGTTGATGGAACATCGGAGCATGTGTCTGATCACTATCGCAACGATAAGTTCTTCCTGGAACAATAATTTTAAATGGTGGCTTTCCATTCAACATTGTTCTGATCTGGACTGGTGAAGTATGTGTTCTTAATAAAATTTTTTTATTATCTTCTAAATAAAAAGTATCATGCATATCTCTTGCAGGATGGTCCTCGGGTGTATTTAAAGCTGTAAAGTTATTGTACTCAGTTTCTACATCTGGACCCTCTGCAACTGAAAAACCTATTTCAGAAAATATTGAAGAAATTTCATCAATTACCTGTGAGACAGGATGTATTTTACCATTTGGTCTTTCACGTGCAGGCAAAGTTACATCTACTTTATCTTTTTGAAGTTTTTTATTTATCTCTGATTTTTCTATTTCCTTAAATCTATTATTGATAGCTTCCGTAATTTTTTGCTTTTCATTATTAAGAGCTGATGCTCTCGCTTTTCTTTGCTCCTCGGACAATGAACCAAGTTTTTTAAATTCTTGATTGATCTGGCTATTTTTTCCTAAAATCTGAGTTTTAAGATTTTGTAAGTCTAATTTGTCTTTAGCCTCTAATACTTTTTGAATTAATTCTCGTAAATCTACCATTAGTTAGTTTTTACTCTAACTTTGTAAAAGAAAAAACAAGTTTATTTTATTGATAACTGAACTTTTTTTACAAGTGATTTGAAAGCTTCTGGATTATTATACGCTAAATCAGCTAATACTTTTCTGTCTAATTTTATTTTTGATTTATTTAGCCCATCAATAAATTTCGAATAAGTAAGACCTTCTTCCCTAACACCTGCATTTATTCTTTGTATCCACAATGACCTAAATTCTCTTTTTTTAGCTCTTCTATCTCTGTAAGCATATTGAAGGGCTTTTTCCATTGCTTGTCTGGCTATACGAATAGTATTTTTTCGTCTTCCAAATTGACCTTTCACAAATTTAAAAACTTTTTTGTGTCTTGCTCTACTTATAACTCCTCTTTTAGTTCTAGACATAATTTATCCCCTTAAACTATAAGGCATATAAGATTTAACAATTTTTGAATCTTGTTTTGACATTATAGTTGATCCTCTTTGTTTTCTAATTTGCGAATTAGTTCTTTTTATCATGCCATGTCTTTTACCTGCTTGAGGCATTTTAACTTTACCTGATTTAGTAAATCGAAATCTTTTTTTTGCAGAACTTTTTGTTTTTAGCTTAGGCATGGTTACGGATTTATATAGAGATTATTTTTTTTAGCAAGATTTTTTTAAAAAGGGCTAATTTGGCTGAATTATCATTATCATTTGTCTACCTTCAAACTTGGGGCTTACTTCGACTTGGCCTAAATCCTTGGTGTCTGAAATAATTCTCTGCATCAAATTTTTTCCCAACTGTATGTGTTGCATTTCTCTACCTTTAAATTTAACAGTAAATTTTACCTTGTCGCCTTTAGTAAGAAATTTTTTTGCATTTTTTATTTTAAAATTATAATCATGTATTTCTGTTCCTGGTCTTAATTTTAATTCTTTTAGCACAGAAATTTTCTGATTCTTTTTTGCTTTGTTTGCTTTCTTTTGCATATCATATTTGTATTTACCTATATCCATTATTTTACATACAGGTGGATTTGCATTTGGTGAGATTTCTATAAGATCAAATCCTTCTTGTTTGGCGGTTTCGATAGCTTTTTTTATTGGGAGAACTCCAAGATTTTCACCATCGCTATTTATAACTTGAACATCCAAACTTCTTATTCTGTCATTTATTCTTGGGCCGTGATATTTGGGCTTTCTATTAAAAAAAATTTTTTTAGGTTTTGGCACTTATTTCGTTGGGAGGTTATTTAAAGATTTAATATTTTCTAGAGCTTTAGTAAACTTTACAGTCTCTTGTTTTTCAGATCCTAATTTTCTTATAGATATACTCTTATCTTTAACTTCTTTTTTGCCACATACTAATAGAAAAGGTATCTTTGACAAAGAATGCTCTCTGATCTTATAATTTATTTTTTGGTTTCTTAAATCCACTTCGCATTTTATACCTTCTTTAAAGAGCTCTTCAAATATTTTTTTTGCATAATCATTGTGTTCTTCTGCTATAGGTAACACAACAACTTGTAATGGTGATAGCCAGAAGGGAAGTTTTCCTGCATAATTTTCAATTAAAATTCCTATAAATCTCTCTAATGAACCAAATAGTGCTCTATGAAGCATCACAGGGGTCTTTTTAGTGCCATCTCTATCTACAAAAGTTGCGCCCAATCTTTCAGGTAAATTTAAATCTACTTGGAGTGTTCCACATTGCCAGTCACGACCAATTGCATCCCGTAAAACAAATTCAATTTTTGGTCCGTAAAAAGCACCTTCGCCTTTGTTAATTGTATATTCTAGTTTCGTTTTTTTAATTGCAGCAAGCAAAGCTTTTTCAGATTTGTCCCATACAACATCCTGTCCAACTCTTTTTTCTGGTCTATCTGAGTATTTTAAAAATACTTTTTTAAAACCTAAATCTTTATAAATATCTAAAATTAATTTTGTAACAGTTATACATTCTTCAGTTATTTGATCTTCTGTACAAAATATATGCGCATCATCTTGGGTAAAGGCCCTTACCCTTAAAAGACCGTGCAAAGCTCCTGACGGTTCATATCTATGTACCTTGCCAAATTCAGAAAGTTTTAAAGGTAGGTCTCTGTAACTTTTTAAACCTTGGTTAAAAACTTGAATACATCCGGGACAATTCATTGGTTTTACTGCAAAAACTTTTTCATCAGGAGTTTCGGATGTAAACATTAGGTCGCCAAATTTATCCCAGTGCCCTGATTTTTCCCAAAGGCTTTTATCTAATAATTCAGGAGTATTAATTTCTCTATACCCTGCGTTTCTTTGTTTAAATCGCATATATTCAACAAGCCTTTGAAATAAATTCCATCCTTTTTCATGCCAAAAAACTGACCCAGGACTTTCTTCTCTAAAATGAAATAAGTCCATTTCTTTACCTAACTTTCTGTGATCCCTTTTTTCGGCTTCTTCTAATCTGTTTAAATATTCGTCTAATTCCTTTTTTGATGTCCAACAAGTTCCGTAAATTCTTTGGAGCATTTCATTATTAGAGTCACCTCTCCAATATGCGCCAGATACTTTTGTTAATTTAAAAGCTTTGCCAATTTTGCTTGAGGAAACTAAATGTGGCCCTCTACATAAATCATGCCATGTATCCCCATGATGATAAATTGAGATTTCCTCATTTGTAGGTATGCTCCCAATTATTTCAGCTTTATACTTTTCTCCTATTTTTTTAAAGTGTTCAATAGCTTTACTTCTCTCCCATACTTCACGTTTTGTTTTTACATCTCTATCAATTATTTCTGACATTTTTTTCTCGATTTTTTTTAAATCGTCACTTGTGAATGGCTCTTTTCTTGCAAAATCATAGTAAAAACCATTTTCGATCACTGGCCCGATTGTAACTTGAGTCCCTGGAAATAATTCTTGAACTGCCATTGCCATTATGTGAGCGGCATCATGCCTTATTACTTCCAAACCCTCCTTGTCTTTATGAGTAATTATTTTTACTGAAGAGTCTTTTTGAATTGTGAAGCTTAAATCTTTTAATTCTCCATTTACACTCATAATTAGTGCCTGTTTTGATAGAGATTTGCTTATTTTTTCCGCAATTTCTAATCCATTTGCTTTACTCTTAAAGCTTAGTTTTTTTCCATCTGGCAAAATAATATTTAGCATTTATTTAATTAATTTTTTGTATTCTGAGAATGTTGAGTTACACATTTGTTCTACATCAAATTTTTTTAGTATATTTTTCCTACCCTCATTTCCGATTGATTGCAACTTGTCTTTATCCATTTCCATTAATTTATTTAAATTTTCAGCTAGCGACTCTGCATTATTGTTTTCAAATAAAAATCCCGATTTTCCATTCATTATAGTCTCTTTGGAACCTCCGTGATTACTTGCTAAAATTGGTCTTCTCATAGATTGTGCTTCTACCGATATTCTTCCGAAAGCTTCTGGTTCAATAGAGGAAGAAACAACTATATCTGATACATAATATGCAACCGGCATTTCTTCAATATGATTAATAAACATTATATCTCTTTTTAATCCATGTTTTTCAATTAATGAGACCAGCTTTTTAAAATAAATAGATCTACCTTGATGTGAACCTAATATTATTGCTTGAAAATTATCTTTGCTATACTTTTTTTTAAGTAAATTAAGTGATTCTATAAATAATTCTTGACCCTTCCACTTAGTTAGTCTGCCAGGTAAAAGGATTTTAATTTTTTTTGGACTAATAGAAAAAGATGAATAAATATTTTGAACTTTATCGTTTGTGATCTTGGAGTTGTCAAAATATTGAGTATTTATTCCTCTGAAAATTACTAAAAGTCTTTTTTTTCTATTTAACAAGTATCCATAATTTTTGTGAATATGATCAAAAACATAATTAGATCCAGCTATAACTAGATTTGATCTGACCATTACAGAATTGTAGAATTTTTTAATACTATTTGAAAAATTATATACACCATGAAAAGTAGTAACAAATTTTGTTCTTGTTAATTTACAAGATAATAGACAGGACCAAGCTGGTGCCCTGCTCCTTGCATGAACTATATCAATTCTCAGAAAAATTATTATCAAAGAAATAAAGATCGTATTTAGTAAAATTAAGATTGGGTTTTTCGATTGGACGGGAAGTCTAAAAACTTTTACTTTATTTTTACGAATAAATTTCAAAAGAGGTCCACCGCTAGTAATTATATAAGATTTGGAATTCTTTTCTGCTAAATAGTGAGCAATATCATAACAACCGGTCTCTGCCCCACCATAACCCAGTTTTGGAATAACTTGTAATACTTTAAAGCTCATCAGTTAATTTTTTCCCATTCCAAAGCAGTCTTTAAAATATAATTTAAATTATTAAATTTTGGTTTCCAATTAAATTTTTTTTTAAACTTATCAGAATTAGCTATAGAGACTGCTATATCATTTTCTCTTTTTGGCCCTATTTCTACTTTTAATTTATTATTTATAATATTTTCCATTTCACTAATTACTTCTTTTACAGAATATCCTTGACCATAACCACAATTATAGAAATCTGATGTTGCATTTTTAAAAAGAGAATCTGCTGCTAAAGCATGTATATCTGAAATATCTGAAACATGTATAAAATCTCTTATAGCTGTTCCGTCATTAGTTTTATAATCATTCCCATTAATAATTATCTTATCTCTTTTTTTTGTTGCGGCCTCACAGACCACTTTAATTAAATTTGTTGATGACTTAGATATTAAACCAGATCTTTTGTTTTTGTCAGCCCCAGCAACATTAAAGTATCTTAGAATTGTGTACTGAACTTTTTCATTTTTTGAACTTTCTATTAAGAATTTTTCTATATCATGTTTTGATTTTGCATAAGGGTTAATAGGTTTTAAAGCATCAGTTTCTTTAACATATTCTGAATTAGAATTTCCGTATACTCCTGCAGTTGATGAAAATATAATTTTTTTTAAATTGTTATCAAAACAACAATTAAAAAAGCTTTTAGTTTTTTCAAAATTATTTAATTTATACTTTTCTGGATATTTTACTGACTCATCGACTCTTGTAAGTCCAGCGAAATGCATAACTATATCAAATTTATTTTCTTTTAAAATTCTATTTATTAATTTTTTATTGGATATATCGCATTCATGAAATTCAGCTCTGGATGGTACTAATTTTTTTGTTCCCGTAATTAAATTATCTATTACTGTTACAGAGTGACCACTATCTATTAAAGATAGAGCGGTGTGACTTCCAATATAACCGGCACCACCAGTCAAAAGAATTTTCATATAAATGAATTTAGCATTTATTTAAACTAAATGATAAATATATAGTAATAGATTAAGTAGATAAACTTTATATGAAAAAATTTAAATATTTAAAAATATCAAAAACAAAAAAACTCAGATATTTGAACAATTATTACAAAAAAAAACTGTATATAGTTTTTCTTCCTGGGTTTCAGTCAGATGTCACGGGAGAAAAACCAAAATCATTTCAAAGATATGCGATAAAAAAGAAAGTTGGTTTTTTGGCTTTAGAGTACTCTGGACACGGAAAATCATCAGGCAAGTTTACTAGTGGAAATATCAGCAAATGGAGCCACGAAGTAAAAATTGTAATAAAAAAAATAGTAAAAAAAAATTACTTTATTTTAATTGGCTCTAGTATGGGTGCTTGGATATCACTAATACAATTTAAACATTTTAAAAAACAAATTAAGGGTTTTATTGGTATTGGTTCGGCGCCTGAGTTTTTGTCAAGACTAATGTGGAAAAAGTTTAACAAAAAAATAAAAAGAGAAATAATTAAAAAAGGTATCAGTATTATAAAAAATGGAGAATACACTTATCCCATTACTAAACAATTAATAAGGGATGGTAAAAAAAATAAAGTTTTATCTAAAAGAATAAATATTCCAATAGATGTCGTTATGTATCATGGTGAAAAAGACGAGTCTGTTCCAACATCTTTTTCGAGAAAAGTTTTAAAAATTTTTACAAAAGCAAAAAAAAAAACTTATTATAATTAAAAATGGAAACCATAGTCTTTCTAATAAAAAAAACATTGAAAGAATTGTTACTGATTTAAATAGGATAGTCAGTAAAGTTGTTTAAAAATATTTTTTTAAATCCGATAGGTTTGGCTTCATCCAGAAATATATATCTGCTACAATTTTTTTTAGGTCTCTTTTGGGCTCCCAGTTATAAATTTTTTTTACATTTCTTAAATCCGAAATAAAACTGGGTATATCGTACGAAGATGTTTTTTTGATAGAACCTATTTTAATTTTATTTTTTGTAATATTTGAAGAAAGTATTGTCAGTTGTTTTAAATTTATTGAATTTTTTTTGCCGCCACCTACATTAAGTAACTTGTTATTAATTTTTTTCATGTTTTTTATTTGCAATAGAATTAGTTCGCACAGATCATTTATATGGAGAACGTCTCTAACTTGATTACCTGTTCCTCCAAAACCAATGTAATTTAACTTTAAACGATTTAGATGCCTCCATACCCACAAACTTACAAAACCCTGCTCTTCTTTGCCAAATTGCCAAGGGCCAGAAACCAAAGCTACCCTGTTAATTATATATTTTATTTTATGTAGGTACGAATACTCTTTTATCAAAAGTTCCGAACTTAATTTTGTAAAACCATAAATAGATTTAGGATTCTCAACATTGAAATTTTCTTTAATGGGTTTTTTTTTTTTCATTTTAACTAAATTTTCAATTGCATAAACTCTTGAGCTGGATAAATAAATTATATTTGAACTATCTTTTGCGCATTTTTTTAAAATATTAAATGTCCCCACAAGATTTGAATTAAAAACATTGTCTATTTTCTTTCTAGAAGCTTCTATCGCTGGTTCAGCTGCACAATGTATAACCAAATTAAATTTTGGAAGTTTCATAATTGCAGTTGGTTTTTCAATATTAATTTTAAAATTTTTTATTTTTCTGTCAAATAACCTTTTGTAATTTAAATTTGAACCTCTTCGAGATAAATTATCGATGCTTGTAATCTTAGAATTCTTAATTTTTTCTTTTAAAAAAATTGCAAGATTTGATCCTATAAAACCACAACCACCGGTTATTAATATTTTCATTTATTATTACCCAGTTTGTAAAATATTTTTTTTAAGAGTAATTGGGTTTTCTAATTTATACAACATTTCTATTGGACAAACTTGTTTGAAATTTTCGACTTCTCTTGAAAAATTATCAAGAATATTTTGTGAGGTTTTAGAGCCCGTTTCTGAATTGTATTCACTTATTAATGTTTTTAACCTCTCCTTCCAATACTTGGTTTCAGGTTTTTGCCACACTACTGAGGTGGGGTTAACATAATTTTCAAAAATATTATTTGGGTCATACACAAAAGCCATTCCACCCGTCATTCCGGCAGCAAAATTATCTCCGATGTTACCCAATATCACCACTTCTCCGCCAGTCATATATTCACATCCGTTGGCGTCACATCCCTCAATAACTGAGATCCCTCCTGAGTTTCGGACAGCAAATCTTTCGCCCGCTTTTCCTGCTGCAAATAATTTTCCTGATGTTGCTCCGTACAGTACAGTATTACCAATTATAGTATTTTCGTTAGTTTTAAATTTATTATCTTTCGTAGGAGTTACTACAATTGTTCCCCCAGATAAACCTTTGGCTACATAATCATTTGCATCACCTGATAATTTGATTTTGATACTATTAGAAAGAAAAGCTCCTAAAGATTGACCAGCTGATCCTAAAAGATTAAGAACCAAAACATTGCTTGGCAAACTATCTTTAAAGTTTTTTAATATATAATGAGATAGCTTGGTTCCTATAGCTCTGTCTGTGTTTTGAACTTTTATATCAAAAGAAATTTTTTTGTTTTGATTTAATTTCTCTTTAATCTTTATCCATGTATTTTCATCAATATTATTGTCTGGTACTGGATTAATAAGATTATTTTCAGAATACATTTTATTGCTACCTGGATCTGTTTGGACTAACAAGGGATTTAAATCTAAATCATCTAGATTTGGTGAGCCTCTACTTACCTGGTGTAAAAGATCTGTTCTACCAATTACCTCTTTTAAAGATTTAAATCCAAGTTCAGCTAAAATTTCTCTAACCTCCATAGCTACAAAAGTAAAAAAGTTTACTACCTTTTCTGGTGTTCCGGTGAATTTTTCTCTTAATTTTTTATCTTGCGAACAAACTCCAACTGGACAAGTGTTAGAATGGCATTGTCTTACCATAATACATCCCATTGCTATTAATGATGACGTACCCATACCATATTCCTCTGCACCCATCATTGCAGCCATAACAACATCTCGTCCGGTTTTTATTCCCCCGTCTGTTCTTAAAGTTACTTTATGTCTAAGTTGATTGAGTGTTAAAATCTGGTTCACTTCAGTTAATCCCATCTCCCATGGAATTCCAGCATATTTAACGCTTGTTTGTGGGCTTGCACCAGTACCTCCCGAATGTCCTGAAATTAAAATTATATCTGCTTTTGCTTTTGCTACTCCTGCAGCTATTGTTCCAATACCAGTTGCTGCTACGAGCTTAACTCCAATTCTGGCTTTAGGATTAACTTGTTTTAAATCATAAATTAATTGAGCTAAATCTTCTATGGAATAAATATCATGATGAGGTGGTGGAGATATTAATGTAACGCCTGGCGTCGAGTATCTTAATTTAGCAATTTCTTTTGTAACTTTAAAGCCTGGCAACTGACCTCCCTCTCCAGGTTTTGCCCCTTGCGCAATTTTAATCTCAATTTCTTTACAATTATTAAGATATTTTACTGTAACCCCAAATCTGGCAGATGCTACCTGTTTTACTTTTGAATTAGCAGTGTCACCATTCTTTAATATCTTAGATCTCTTTTCATCTTCTCCGCCTTCACCGCTACATGAAGATCCTTTAATTCTATTCATTCCAATCGCTAATGTTTCGTGGGCCTCAGCCGATAATGCTCCATGTGACATACTTCCGCTTCCAAATCTTGGTGTAATTTTTTCTATTGGTTCAACTTCGGTTATATCTATTGCTTTATTAGTTTTTCTAAACTCAAGAAGATCTCTAAGATTATTTGGACTTTGACTATTGATCCCTTCTGAATATTTCTTAAATAGCTCATAAGATTTTTTTCCAACTGAATTTTGTAAGAGATGAATTAAATTTCCTTGAAATTGATGGCTTTCCCCGGACTTTCTATACTTATAAAGACCGCCTATAGGAAGTACGACTACATTTTTTTGATAGGCTTTAAAATGTAGTTCTTTAATTTTTTTTTCAATTCCATAAGTCCCAATTCCAGATATTCTAGATGTCATTCCTGGAAAATAATCGGCGACCAAACCTCTGCTTAATCCAACAGCCTCAAAATTACATCCCCCTCTATATGAACTTAGAACTGAAATGCCCATTTTTGACATAATCTTTAAAAGTCCTGCATTAACTGATTTTTTAAATCTTTCAACACAACTTTCAAAATCAAGTTTTCCAAATAGTTTTTTTTCATATCTTTGGCGTACACTATCTATGGCAAGATAAGGATTAATTGTTGTTGCACCTACTCCAATTAAAACAGCAAACGAATGCGTATCCATTGCCTCAGATGTTTGAACATTAATTGATGCATAACCTCTTATGGAGTGTGAAACTAAATTTGAGTTTACCGCACCTACAGCTAAAATCATTGGAACGTTAGCTCGGTATTCTGAAATATTTTGATCAGAAAGAATAAGGTGATTTGCTCCTTCCCTAACGGCTATTTCTGACTCGTCTTTGATTTGGTCAAGTCTATTTTTTAAACTATCTTTTAAATCGAAAGTACAATCTATAACTCTTACTTTTTCAGAGAACATACTTTTAAATTTCTTTAACTGAGAATTCGTCAAAATTGGATTATCTAGTACATAGATATTTTCTTTTGTTAAATTCTCAAAATCTAAAATATTTCCAAGATTTCCAAATCTTGTCTTTAAACTCATAACTTTATTTTCTCTCAAAGAGTCTATTGGAGGATTGGTTACCTGACTAAAATTTTGTCTAAAATAATGTGATATTGGTCTATAATGATTAGATAGAACAGCAACTGGAGTATCGTCACCCATTGATCCTGTTGCCTCTTTTGCATCTTCTACCATTGGATGAAGTATCAACTCTAAATCCTCAATACTGTATCCCGATAAATATTGTCGCCTTCTTAAATCTTCTTTAGAGAAATATGCAAATTCTTTTTCGGTAGTAATTTTTTTATCTAAATGAATGATTTGTTTATGAAATTTCTTGTAGTCTTTTGACAAATAATCTTTGATGTCTTTGTCTCTATAAATTTTTCCTTTTTTTAAATTAACGGCTATAAGTTGTCCTGGTCCCAACCTTCCCTTTGATTTTATTTTACTTTCTGGGATTTGAACCATTCCTGTTTCAGAACCAGCGCAAAGTATGTTGTCAGAGGTGATCGAGTATCTTAAAGGACGCAATCCATTTCTGTCTGTTGCTGCAATAACCCATTTACTATCTGTTGCACAAATTGCAGCTGGTCCATCCCAAGGTTCTATTGTACTATTTAAAACATCAAAAAGTTGTTGGTGAGCCTTGGGTAATATTTTGCTTCTTTTTGACCAAGCATCTGGCATCATCATTAATTTAATTAACGGTACTGGCTTTCCAGAGTGGATTAGTAATTCGAAAACATTGTCTAATGCTGCAGAGTCTGAATTTCCTGGAGTTATTACTGGCTTTAAATCTTCTACATTTTTGAAAAGATCGCTAGACATATCTTGCTCATGAATTTTCATCCAATTCACATTGCCTTTTAGAGTATTAATCTCTCCATTATGTGCTAATGATCTAAATGGTTGAGCTAATTTCCAGCTAGGAAAAGTATTTGTAGAAAATCTTTGATGAAAAATAGCATATCTCGAAATAAATCTTTTATCATTTAAATCTGTATAAAAATCCGATAAAGCTTCAGCTAAAAACATCCCTTTATAAATAATTGACCTTGAGCTTAATGAACAAATATAGAAGTCATTAATTTGTTCATCTCTAGTGATTTTCAATATTTTTTTTCTTGAGACAAAAAGTAAACGTTCCAGATCATTCCTGTCTATTAATTTATTGCTTTTTAAAATTACTTGGGTAATTTCTGGCCTGTTTGAATCTGCTGTCGCTCCAAGAACATTTGGATTTACTGGAACCTGTCTCCAGCCATAAATATAAAAGTCGCTTTCCAACAAAACTTTTTCGACTATTGTTTTTGCTCTTTCTTGCATAGCATACTCGTTTTTTGGTAAAAAAATCATACCAACACAAATTTCATTTTCACCTTTGTGCTCGTGGCCAGTTTCTTGAATTTTTTCAATAAAGAAATCTTTTGGAATTTCTACGCATATGCCTGCTCCATCACCTGACTTTCCGTCAGCGTCTACGGCACCTCTATGCCAAACAGCTTTTAAAGATTCAATCCCGTATTCTACTACTTGTCTTCTTTTTTTTCCGTCAAGAGAGGCTATTACACCAACTCCGCATGCATCATGTTCAAAAGATGAATCGTAGGAATGATTTTTTTTCAAAAGTTTTTTATTCTTTAAGTATAAGTTCATGCAGCTTGTTCCTTTTTTTTATTAATGTTATTTAAGTATTTTTCAATTTGAGCGGCAGCGTCTCTTCCGTCTCTCACGGCCCAAACAACTAGGGAAGCTCCCCTAACTATATCTCCGGCTGCAAAAACACCTGATAAATTTGTTTGCATTGTGGTTAAATTTATTTTAATCGTACCCCAACGCGAAACTACTAGATCTTCAGAGTTAAAAAGTTTTGGCAAGTCCTCTGGGTCAAACCCTAGTGCCTTAATAACCATATCGGCTTCAAGTTTGTAATTTGAATCTTTAATTATAACAGGTTTTCTTCTTCCTGATTCATCTGGTTCTCCTAATTTCATTTTAGAGACTTCTACACTACTAACTTTTTGATTTCCTATAAATTTACTCGGACTTGAAAGCCATAAAAATTCAACACCTTCCTCAATAGCATTTCCTACTTCTCTGGTCGATCCAGGCATATTATCTCTATCTCTTCTGTAAAGGCATTTAACGGATTTTGCTTTTTGTCTAATAGCAGTTCTAACACAATCCATAGCAGTATCTCCTCCTCCTACAACTACTATATTTTTGTTTTCAGCATTTAAAGTTCCGTTGTCAAAAATTTTAACCTGGTCTCCAAGTCCTTTTCTGTTCGAGGCTGTCAAAAAATCCATTGCTGGAAAAATATTTTGTAAATCTGTTCCTTCAATATTAACATTTCTGGCTTTATACACACCTGTTGCAATTAATATTGCATCATGCTTTTTTCTCAAGTCTTCTAGAGTTGCGTTTTTTCCAATTTCGAAATTCTGTTTAAATTTTATTCCAGAATCCTTGAGTAGTTTAGTCCGTCTCTCTACTACAAACTTTTCAAGCTTAAAATTTGGTATACCATAAATTAATAATCCACCTGGTCTGTCATAACGATCATATATTGTTACTTGAAAACCTGATTTTCTAAGTTCCTCAGCGCAAGATAAACCTGCTGGACCAGCCCCAATAATACCTACTGATTGGTCTTTTTGTTTTTTTATTTTAATTGGTTTTACCCATCCTTTTTCCCACGCTGTGTCAGTAATATATTTTTCAACAGATCCAATAGTAACTGTTCCATGTCCTGATTTTTCAATAACGCAATTTCCTTCACATAATCTATCTTGCGGACATATTCGACCGCAAATTTCTGGCATGTTATTTGTACTCTGTGAAAGTTCATATGCCTCTTCCAACCTTCCTTCGGCAGTTAGCTTTAACCAATCAGGAATATTATTATGAAGTGGGCAATGAATTTGACAAAAAGGCACGCCGCATTGTGAACATCTGCTAGATTGTTCTTTTGCCTTGTTGTTTATAAACTCACTGTAAATTTCCCTAAAATCTTCTTTCCTTTCACCAACTGATCTTTTAGTTGGATTTTGTGAGTCTATATTTGTAAATTTTAACATTTTGTCTTTCATCATTTTAAATTAATTGATTAAAAGGTATTATAAAAGGGTAAATAGGTCACTGTTGTTTACCTTGTTTTGTAAAAAACAAGTATTTATTGCATTTATAATTGCATAACAGATATGCAATATTTTGAGTGATCTCAATAGTTGAATTAAATATAAATCATTAACAACGAATGGAAAATTTTCTTCAGATACTTATAATCTCTATTGTTCAGGGAGTTGCAGAATTTGTTCCAGTAAGTTCATCGGCACATATAAATCTTTTATCTAAATTATTTGATTATCGTAATTTTGAGTTAGTTATTAATGTAAGTGCACATTTTGGATCTTTTGTTGCAGTAATACTTTTCTTTAGAAAAGAAATTTTTGAATTTGCGAAGAATATAAACTTATTTTTTAAGATATTCATGGCATCAATGCCTTTAGCTATTGTTGGTTTTTTTTTAATAAAATTTGACATGATTTCAAATTTAAGAACTTTTGAAGTGATGGGATGGACAACTATAATATTTGGAATCCTTTTGTTTATCTCTGATAAATTTCAATTAAAGAAAAATATTAAAAAAAATTTTAATTTGACAAACGCATTAATAGTTGGTTGTTTTCAAGTTTTAGCTTTAATACCTGGTGTAAGTAGATCTGGAATCATAATTACAGGAGCAAGATTTTTAAAATTTGAAAGAACTGAGGCTGCAAAAATGTCCTTTTTACTATCAATACCAGCTCTAGGTGCGTGGAGTGTTTATGGTTTTTATGATCTTATCAAACAAAACAATGAAATTTTAAATATTAGCGCTTTTTTAACAGCTTTTTTATCTTTTATTTTTTCATATTTAACTATTAAATATTTCTTAGTTTATTTGAAAAAATTTACATTAAATTTATTTGTTATTTATAGAATAATACTCGGAATAATATTGCTACTAATGGTCTATTTATAGTACGAATGCTAAAATGAGAATTATTAAAAAAACAATAACAAAAAATAATATAACGGCTTTATTAAGTGCTAAGTTAGTAAGAAATTTCATGATTATGTTAATAATTAACAAAAAAGGATATTTAAATCAATGGCTCTAGTTTTAATAACAGGTTCTTGTGGATTGGTGGGTTCTGAATCTGCTTTATTCTTTTCAAGAAAAGGGTTTGAAATTTTAGGTATAGACAATAATTCTAGAAAATCCTTTTTTGGAAAAGATGGAGATATAAATTGGGTCAAAAATAAATTAAAAAAAAATATAAAAAATTATAAACATTTTGATTTAGATATTAGGAATTATTCTGGATTAGAAAAAATTTTTAAAAAATATAAAAAAAAAATTAAATTAATCATTCATTCGGCTGCTCAACCATCACACGACTGGGCCAAAAATAATATATTTAAAGATTTCGAAATAAACGCTAAAGGTACAATAAATCTATTAGAACTCACAAAAAATTACTGCTTTGAAGCACCATTTATATTTATGTCAACGAATAAAGTTTATGGAGATAATCCAAATAAACTACCTTTGTTTGAAAAAAAAACTAGATGGGAAATAAAACCTAGTCATTTTTATAAAAATGGAATAAACGAAAAAATGTCTATTGACGCCTGTACACATAGTTTCTTTGGTACCTCAAAAAGTTATGCAGATTTAGCGGTACAAGAATATGGAAAAAATATTGGTCTTCAAACTGTATGTTTTAGGGCAGGATGTATAACCGGTCCAAATCACTCGGGTGCAAAGCTTCATGGTTTTTTATCCTATTTGGTAAAGGTAGCGACGGAAAAGAAAAAGTATTTTATTTATGGTTACAAAGGAAAACAAGTTAGAGATAATATACATTGTGCAGACGTTATATCTTGTTTTTGGGAATATTTTAAAAAACCTAGAGTAGGTGAAATTTACAATATGGGAGGCGGTAGAAAATCAAATTGTTCGATTTTAGAGGCATTTGAAATTATCGAAAAACTTAAGAATATTTATGTGAAGAAAAAATTAATAAGGCAAAATCGAATTGGCGATCATATTTGGTATGTGTCAAATATGAAAAAATTTAAGAATCATTATCCAAAGTGGAAACAAATATATAATTCAGAAAAAATTATTGATGAACTTTTATCAAACAGGTAATTTTAAAAAATTAGATATTAATTCTAATCCTTTCTTACCACTTTTCTCAGGATGAAACTGACAACCTATTACGTGGTCTTTTGAAACAATTGCTGGTATTTCATGCCCACCAAAATTATAAGTTGCCACGATATTTTCTTTTTGGCTTGGATTTACAAAATAAGAATGAACAAAATAATAAAGATCTTTTTCATTGAGTGAATTTAAAAATTTATTAAAATTTTTAGAGGTAAATTTTTTATTTAAATTTAGACTAAACCATCCCATGTTTGGGATTTTAAGTTTAGCATTTTCCACTGAAATCATTGGTAATTTTTTGACTTTCCCTTGTAATATTCCAAGACCTTTACTAGAACCAAATTCTTCGCTTTCATTAAAAAATAATTGAAGCCCAAGACAAATTCCAAGTAGTGGGATTTTTTTATTTTTTACTTCAATTAAAGTTTCAACCAATTTTTGTCTCTCGAGAGTTTTCATAACTTTTTTAAAAGCCCCAACTCCTGGAAAAAAAATTTTCTGTGCAGACAAAATTTCTTTGGAACCAGAGGCAATATTTACATTAGAGTTAAACATTTCTATAGCCCTTTTGAGACTTAAAATATTACTGCTTCCCGTATCTACAATAACAATTTTTTCCAAGTTTATTTCTCCTAATTTCTTATCTTTGGAGGTCCCAGAAGGATTTGAACCCTCAACCTTCTCGTCCGTAGCGAGACGCTCTGATCCAATTGAGCTATGGGACCATAATAAATTGAAGTATCAAAGAAATCAGCAACTTTAAAGGGTTTTTATAAAGCATTGCTATCAATCAAATTTGAATGTAATTAGTTTAAAAATGTCTGATAAAAAAACTATAGTAATTACCTCTGCGGTAAGAACAGCAATTGGATCACTTGGAGGAACGCTTAAAAATGTCCCTGCATATAAGCTAGGATCCGCGGTAATTTCAAATGCTATTAAAAAATCTAGTATAAAACCCTCAGATGTAAATGAAGTTATTATGGGTCAAGTGCTTACAGGTGGAGCAGGGCAAAATCCTGCACGTCAAGCTTCTATGGAGTCGGGCATACCTAAAGAAACTCCTTCTTACATTGTTAATCAAGTTTGTGGGTCAGGTTTGAGGTCTATCGCATCAGGTTTTCATTCAATTCTTTCTAACAATTCAAACATAGTAATTGCAGGTGGGCAAGAAAGTATGTCTCAAGCACCACATGTAGTTCATCTAAGAAACGGAAAAAAACTCGGAGACACTGAATTGGTTGACTCTATGATTAAGGATGGACTTTGGGATGCATTTAATGGTTATCACATGGGTATTACTGCAGAAAATGTAGCACAACAATTTCAGGTTACAAGAAAAGATCAAGATAAATTTGCATTCGAATCGCAATCAAAAGCTTTGAAAGCTCAAAAAGAAAATAAATTTGATGATGAAATTATACCTTTCACAATCCAATCAAAAAAAGGTAGTACAATCTTTAAAAAAGATGAACATCCACGAGAGGGAATTTCTATGGAAGCTTTACAAAGATTAAAGACTGCTTTTCAAAAAGACGGAACAGTAACAGCTGGTAATGCTTCAGGAATTAATGATGGAGCAGCAGCAGTAGTATTAATGTCAAAAGAAGAAGCTGAAAAAAGAGGTATAAAACCTTTGGCTGAAATTAAATCTTGGGCCTCATGTGGTGTTGATCCATCTGTAATGGGAACAGGACCAATTCCATCGTCAAAAAAAGCACTAGAAATTGCAGGTTGGAAACCCAAAGATCTAGATTTAATAGAAGCAAACGAGGCTTTCGCAGCTCAAAGTTGTGCTGTAGTAAAAGAATTGTCTCTACCAATCGAAAAAGTTAACGTTAATGGAGGTGCTATCGCATTAGGTCATCCAATTGGAGCATCTGGTACGAGAGTTTTTGTCACACTTATACATGAAATGTTAAAAAGAGATTCCAAAAAAGGTTTAGCTACGTTATGTATTGGTGGAGGAATGGGCGTTGCAATGTGTATTGAAAGAAAATGAAAATATCTAAACAAATTAGAAAAGATTCTAAAAAATCAAAAAAAAAATTACCTTTGTCGGTTAAAGGATATCAAATTTATTACGGTATAATAATAGTTGTAGTTCTTCTAATTGGTTTTAGTCAAATACTTTCTAAGTAAAATTTTTTGTATAAGTATCTGAGAGTCCACATCTACTCTTTTTCTTTTGAAAATAAGTCTTAAAAATTGCATAAATAATAATGCATAAATCTAGTGTCAAAAAAGCGGATAAATTGTGTAAAAAATGTGTATAATGGTTATATGGCAAAGAATATTTCTGTTCCCGATATTGGTGACTTTAAAGACGTAGAAATAATTGAAGTTCTTGTAAAACCTGGTGACAAAATCAAAAAAAACGATCCTATTGTTACATTAGAAAGTGATAAATCCAGTGTAGAAGTACCATCTCCATTTGAAGGTAAAATTTCTGAATTAAAAGTTAAGATTGGAGATAGAGTGTCTGAAGGTAGTATCTTGGCAATTATAGACGGAGGGACAGAAAAAAAAGATGCAAATCCCAAGCCTATAATCCAAAAAAAAGAGATTATAAAAGAAGAGAAAAAATCTAATGGATTAAAAAATGGTAAACAAAAAATTTATGCCCAACCTGTTTCAAAAGATGATATTGATCCTGCCGAAACTCAAGAATGGATAGATTCGCTCAAAGCTGTTTTAAAAACTGATGGTTCGCCTAGAGTGGGGTATCTACTTAAAAAAATTATGGATGAAGCTTATTCTCAAGGTTTGGTTTTGCCTGATACCAGAACCACTCCTTATATTAATACAATTCCTGCCACTGCAGATATTAGGTCTCCAGGAGATCAAAATTTAGAAAGAAAAATACGAGCATACATAAGGTGGAATGCTGCGGCCATGGTTGTTAAAGCAAATAAAAAAAATCCAGAGCTTGGTGGTCATATAGGAACTTTTGCGTCTGCTGCGACTTTATACGATGTTGGTATGAACCATTTTTGGAGAGCAAAAAATAATAAATTTGGAGGAGATCTAATATATTTTCAGGGACATAGTGCGCCAGGAATGTATGCAAGAGCTTTTTTAGAAGGAAGAATTTCAGAAAAACAATTAGATAAATTTAGACAAGAAGTTGAGAAAGGTG
>MDTB01108177.1_pt1 | contig 26421 bp, 29 predicted proteins | sample 811161 | NCBI WGS metagenome assembly MDTB01 (sample SAMN05326650, study PRJNA326480) | marine metagenome | isolation source: seawater | place: Mediterranean Sea | collected 2009 | reverse complement strand
TGATGATAGCATTAAAATATATGTAAGAAGAGGTGCTGGAGCATATATATGTGGTGAAGAATCAGCAATGATTGAATCTATAGAAGGGAAAAGAGGTCTACCAAGACATAAACCCCCCTTTGTATCAAAAGTTGGTCTTTTTGGTAAACCAACATTAAACCATAACATTGAAACTGTTTTTTGGGTTCCAGACATTTTAAAAAAAGGCTATGAGTGGTTTAGCAGTCAAGGAAAAAATGGTCATAAAGGTCCACATAGTTATTCAGTTTCAGGACGAGTTAAAAAACCTGGGGTAAAGTTAGCCCCATCTGGCATTACTATGAATGAATTATTGAATGATTATTGTGGTGGAATGGAAGATGACCAAAAATTTTTAGGTTATTTGCCAGGCGGAGCATCTGGTGGAATACTTCCAGCATCAATGGCGGATATTCCTCTTGACTTCGGTACATTAGAAAAACATGGTTGCTTTATTGGTTCAGGTGCTATTGTAGTTTTTTCTGATAAAGACGATGTTAAAAAAGTTGCACTTAATCTACTTAAATTTTTTAATGACGAAAGTTGTGGTCAGTGTACCCCATGCAGAGTTGGAACAGAAAAAGCGGTTAAACTTATGGAAAAAAATAACTGGGACGAAGATCTGCTCAGAGAACTTGTACAAACAATGGGTGACGCTTCAATTTGTGGTTTAGGTCAGGCTGCAGGAAACCCAATTACTTGTACTTTAAATTTTTTCAAAGATCATATATAGTTAAAAAATAAATGAAAATGGTAGAGTTTTTTTTAAATAATAAAAAAGTTAAGGGTTCTGATAATGAAACTATTTGGCAAGTAGCCAAAAAAAATGGTGTCACACTTCCTCACCTATGTTACTCAGATAAGCCAGGTTATCGTGCTGACGGAAATTGTAGAGCTTGCATGGTATCAATTGAAGGTGAAAGAGTTTTAGCAGCCTCTTGCATAAGAAAGCCATCAGAGGGAATGAAGGTTTCTACAACCGATGAAAGATCTGAAAAATCAAGAAAAATGATTCTTGAATTACTTGTAACTGATCAACCAGATAAAAATGATTGTCATGATCCTGATTCTCACTTTTGGAAGATAGCTGATAATCTTCAGGTTAATGATAGTCGTTTTGATAAAAGACAGAGTCAAGATGTTCCCTCCTCAGACAACTCTCATGTCGCTATGGCTGTAAACTTAGACGCATGCATTCATTGTAACCTTTGTGTAAGAGCATGCAGAGAAGTACAAGTAAATGATGTTATAGGTATGGGAAATAGAGGACATACATCAAAGGTTATATTTGATTTTAACGATCCAATGGGTGATTCATCATGTGTGAGCTGTGGAGAATGTGTTCAGGCATGCCCAACAGGTGCATTAATGGAATCAAATTTGCTAAACAAAGATGGGAAGAAAACCATTAACCCAGACAGAAAAGTTGACTCATTATGCCCATATTGTGGTGTTGGATGCCAGCTGACTTACAATATTAAAGAAGAAAAAATTATTTCTGTTGATGGAAGGGAAGGTCCCGCAAACCAAAATAGACTTTGTGTCAAAGGAAGGTTTGGTTTTGATTATATTCATAACCCAGAAAGAATAACTAAACCGCTAATTAGAAAAGAGGGAATAAAAAAAGATCCAAAAGAAAAACTTGACCCATTAAACCCTCAATCTCATTTCAGAGAAGCCTCATGGGAGGAAGCACTTGACTTTGCTTCTAATAAACTCAAATCAATAAGAGATTCAAAAGAAGGTACTAAGGCTTTAGCTGGGTTTGGTTGTGCTAAAGGTTCAAATGAAGAAGCATATTTATTTCAAAAGCTTGTTCGAATTGGTTTTAAAAATAATAACGTTGATCATTGCACAAGAATGTGTCATGCGTCTTCAGTTGCTGCACTAATGGAAGCAATTGGAACTGGAGCAGTTACAGCTCCTGTATCAGAGGTTAAAAATGCTGAAGTTGCAATATTAATTGGCTGTCGCCCAACACAAAATCATCCAGTAGCCGCCACCTTTATTAAAAATGCTGTTAAAAATAATGGTTTGAAGCTTATTGTTTTAGATCCAAGAGAACAAGATCTATCAAGAATTGCAGAAAAAAGCCTTCAATTTAAACCTGGTGCAGATGTAGCATTACTAAATGCAATGTTAAATACAATAATAGAAGAAGGATTGGTTGACAGACAGTATATAGAAAAAAATACTGATGGGTATCTTGAACTAAAAGAACATGTCAAAGACTTTACTCCTGAAGAAATGAGTCAAATTTGTGGAATTAAAGCTGAAGAGATTAAGGAAACAGCTAGAATATTTGCCAACGCAAAGTCCGCTATGATTTTTTGGGGAATGGGTATTTCACAACATATTCATGGTACGGATAATTCTAGATGTCTAATTTCACTTGCATTAACAACTGGAAATGTAGGAAGACCTGGAACTGGTTTACACCCGCTCAGGGGGCAAAATAACGTTCAAGGAGCATCAGATGTTGGGCTTATACCAATGGTTCTTCCTGATTATCTTCCAATAGCAGACAAGAATAATGTAAAGTTTTTTGAAAATTACTGGGACTGTGAAATTAACCCAAACCCAGGTTTGACAGTTGTTGAGATTATGGAAGCTATTTATAATAAAGAAATCAAAGGGCTTTATGTTATGGGTGAAAACCCTGCGATGTCTGACCCTAATGCTAATCACGCCAGAGAGGCCTTAGCCAAACTTGAATGCCTTGTAGTTCAAGATATTTTCTTAACTGAAACTGCTTATCTTGCAGATATAGTTCTACCTGCTTCAGCCTTCCCAGAAAAAACTGGTACTTTTACAAATACAGATAGAAGAGTACAATTAGCTAGAAAAGCAGTTAACCCTCCTGGCGAAGCAAAACAAGATTTGTGGATAATCCAAGAGTTAGCAAAAAGAATGGGGTTGAATTGGAATTATTCTGGTCCAGATGAAGTTTATGATGAACTAAGTAAATGTATGGATTCCCTGAAAAACATAACTTGGGAACGATTAGTTAACGAGGGTGCAGTTACTTATCCTTGCGATGATAAAGATAAACCAGGTAATGAAGTTATATTTGGGGAGGGGTTTCCTACAAAAAATAAAAAAGGTAAATTAGTTCCAGCCAAGCTAATTTCACCTGATGAGGTTCCTGATAAAAATTATCCTCTAATTCTCACCACAGGGAGACTATTAGAGCACTGGCATACTGGTTCAATGACAGTGAGATCTAAAGTTTTAAATACAATTGAGCCTCAACCATATGTTAATATGTCTAGAAATGAGATGAGAAAAAATCAATTTATACAAGATGAAACTGTTGAACTGTCTACAAGGCGAGGAATGGTAAAGGTGAAAGTTAGATTAGACAAAATGATACCTGATGGAATGATTTTTATGCCTTTTTGTTTTGAGAATGCTCCAGCAAATGTTCTCACTAATCAAGCACTTGATCCTGATGCAAAGATACCTGAACTTAAGTATTGCGCAGCAAAAGTAGAAAAAGCTTCAGCTTAAAATAATTACTCTTTCATATGATGTTTTTTATCAACAGCTTTTATTAATAGGTTTGACACGAATGCAATAGCCAGTAACCCTGCCATTGCATACATTGTGGTGTTGTAAAGAGTTGTTGATGGGTTAATTGTTCCTTCAGGCACATGGGCCATTAAGTTTGAAATAGTAACTGTTTTTTGTTTAACCAAAAGTGATAGTTGATCAATTGAAGCACCATAGATTTCCTCAAACTTTTCTGGAGAAATCTTTGAGACAAGATCACTTATAGCGCTTTCCATTGAACCTTGTCGAAGTTGAGTTATTGCTACAGGACCAAGAACACCTGCTGTTGACCAGGCAGTGAGTAATCTTCCGTGAATCCCTCCAACATATCTTGTGCCAAAAATATCTGCAAGGTAAGCTGGAATAGTTGCAAAACCACCACCGTACATAGTAAAGATAATCATTGAAGCAGCGTAAAATAAAACTAAATATGTAACTGTAGGGTCAATACTCATTGCTTTTGCTGTAAAAGGAATCGACAAGTACAAAAGAATTCCAAGTGAGAAAAATATGAAATATGTAGTTTTTCTCCCTATAAAGTCTGACATTGAGGCCCAAAAAATTCTCCCAACCATATTAAAAACACTTATCATCAGGACATAAGTACCAGCAAAACCCGCTGTGACTATCTGAGGTAAACTCGGGGTAAAAATTTCGATCATCATTGTTTTGGCAACACCAATAACACCTATTCCAGCAGTTACGTTAAAGCATAAAACTATCCATAAAAAATAAAATTGAGGTGTTTTTAACGCCTGGTCAATGTGCACATGATTTTTGGTAATTAAACTTGTTTTTCCAGAATCTTTTGGTGGGACCCAACCTTCCGGTTTCCATCCCTCAGCTGGAACTCTATAGGAGAATGATGCAATTGTCATGATGATGAAGTATACAATTCCCAAAAATAAAAAAGTTTGTGCAGCACCACTTGAACCAGTACCAACAATGTAAACACCAGGTTCTCCAGGAACAATCATTTTTGCAAGATCATTGATAGAAACAACAACAACTTCAGTCAGATTACCTGAAATTTCAACAAAACGTCGGCCACCTTCAGTAATTAGACTAACGGCATCAATTGAACCGATATATTCTGGTGCTTTATAAAATTTTGCAAGAAGTCTATCAATTGATAGTTTAGCTATCATAGCACCACCACCAAAACCCATAATTGCCATTCCGGTAGCCATTCCTCTTCTATCAGGAAACCATCTGATTAATGTAGAAACTGGTGATACATATCCTAGCCCTAAACCTATTCCTCCTATAACTCCATAACCAAGATAAAGAAGATATAGCCCCAATTGTAGTACTATTGGTTGAGAACTTATCATTGGTAAAGACAATGATATTTGCACCCCTTGCTCCTGAAGATAAATACCGAGAGCTCCTATTAAAAACCCTCCTCCCCAACAACATGCTGATACAAAGCCAACCATTCTTGGTCCAACCTCCTCAAGCCATTTCCCAGCATAAGCTGCTGAAAGTCCGAGACTTACAATTGCAACAGAGAATATCCAAACAACTTGACCTAAACTCCAGTCGTCAGCAGATGATGTAACAACACCTAAAATTTTCACCAAAGCTGGATTAAACATACTCCAAGCATAAACTGAACCGATACAAAGGTGTATGGCTATAGATGCAGGAGGAACTAACCATCTATTAAATCCTGGTTTTGCAATTATGTTCTTTTTGTGGAGAGTATCATAAAAACTCATGTTTAATTTTCCTTTTTTAGAATTCTAAATAATTTATTCGCTTCAGCTAAATCATCTTTATTGTTTACATTAAAGAAGGGATCATAGCCAATAAAAGGAAAATTGACTAGTCTAGTTTTGATTTTTTTTGTAAATAAATCTATTTTTCTTCCACCTCCCAACAAAAATCTTTCTAAAGATTTTTCAAGCTTTATATTCCACATTGAAAAAACTGGATGTGCCCTCTTGCCACTCGCTGCCATTATAATGTCTTCATCCACAATTTGTTTGCAAAAAATTTTCACCAAATCTTTTGGAAAAAAAGGACAATCAATAGGAAAAAAACAAACCCAATTATGGTTTGAATTAATTTTTGCCCACCTCAAACCTGTTAAAATACCGACTAAGGGTCCTAAATTTCCAGGTATACAATCAGAAATTACTTTGTGAATCCTAAATTTTTCAAAAGTTTTAGGCTCGTTAGAGTTTATTAATAAATCATCAACTTGAATTACTGATCTTGATATTACTAATTCAGTTAAACTTTTACCTCCAACCTTTTTTAGTGCTTTATCACTTCCCATACGCCTTGATAAACCACCACAAATCAAAAATCCCAAAGGTTTTTTAATATATTTATCCAATTCTACTTTCCCCTGAAAGAACATAAAATTTCTTACCTTTAGCTCTACCAATTAAGGTTAAATTTGATTTTCTTGCTAATTCAATACCCCAAGCTGTAAAACCGGATCTAGATATAACTATCGGAATTCGCATATTAACCGATTTAATAACCATCTCACTTGTAAGCCTTCCTGTAGTATAAAAAATTTTATTTTGTGGTTTAATCTTTTTTAACATCATATATCCAGCTATTTTATCTATAGCATTATGCCTACCTACATCTTCCATATAAATTAATGGTTTATTTTTTTCACAAAGAACACATCCATGGATCGCCCCTGCCTTAAGATAAAGGCTTGGAGTTTGGTTGATTTTTTTTGATAATTGATAAATCCAATTAACTTTGATTTTTAAATTTTTATTTAGCTTAATTTTATCAAAACTTTCCAAAATATCTCCGAAAAGAGTTCCTTGTGCACAACCAGATGTTAAAATTTTTTTCTTTAATTTCTCTTGATAATTTACTTTTTTTTTTGTTCTAACAACTACAACATTTAATTCATCGTCATAGTCAACGGATTCAATTTTTGTATTTTTTGAAATCATATTCTGATTTAACAAGTAACCGACTGCAAGATATTTTGGATAATCGTTTATTGTCATCATTGTTACAATTTCTTGATTATTTAAATATAAAGTTAATGCCTTTTCTTCAATAACATCAATTTTTTTCCTCTTTAAATCCTCATTTAATCCAATAATTTTTCTTGTAAGCTTTTGATTTTCAGTATCAGGTTTTAATTTCATTTTAAAAAAATTCTTATAATTGACTGGTTATTTAATACATTAATATTAAGATAAATACTATGATAGATAAATTTGGAAGAAAAATTAATTATTTAAGGTTGTCAGTGACTGATCGGTGCGATTTAAGATGCACTTATTGTATGCCAAAAAAAAATAATCTTTTATACAAAAAAAATGATATTTTATCGCTTTTAGATTTAAAAAAAATCTCAAAAGTTTTTATTAACCTTGGTATTGAAAAAATTAGGATTACTGGGGGAGAACCACTAATAAGAAAAGATATTATGAATTTTTTAGAATATATTTGTAGTCAAAAAAAAAAGAAATTTAGTGAGATTCTAATTACAACTAATGGCACACAGCTCAAGAAATATGCAAAAAAAATAGCATCATTTGGTATTAAAAGAATAAATATTTCATTAGATACTCTTGACCCAGAAAAATTTAAATTAATAACAAATGGTGGAAACCTCTCCAATGTGATGGATGGGATAAAAGAAGCAAAAAAAAATAATCTAGAAATCAAGATAAATAGTGTTTTATTAAAAAAGTTTAACGAAAATGAAATTTTAGATATGGTTCGATGGTGTTCTTACAATAAATTTAAGCAATCTTTTATTGAGGTTATGCCAATTGGAAAACTTAGTATTAGTAGAGAAAGCCAGTTTTTACCAGTAACTAGTGCTATGCAAATAATTAAAAAAGAGTATGGCTTGAAACCATCTTTGTTCAAAACGAATGGGCCTTCAAGATACTACACTACTGAAAAGTTTAATAACACCATAGGTTTTATATCACCTATATCAAATAATTTTTGTGCATCTTGCAATAGAATAAGAGTTACAAGTAACGGTCTACTTTATTCTTGTCTGGGTGATAATGGTTCAATAAATTTAAAAGATCATTTAGATAAAAAAGATGTTGAACTAAACGACATAGTTAAAAAAGTTATATTTAACAAACCCGAAAAACATTCTTTTTCAATCAAAGAAGTAGGTTATATAAATAATAGATTTATGAATTCAACGGGTGGGTAATGCAATACAAAAAAATTGGGTTTATTGCCTCTGAAAAGCCTGAAGCAAAAAACGCACTTAAAGTTTTAAGAAAATTATATAAAAATGTGTCACCATCAGAAGCTGATATAATTGTTGCACTTGGTGGTGATGGAACTGTTCTAAAATGTTTACATGATTTTCTTGATAACAAAACACCTATTTATGGAATGAACAAAGGTTTTGTTGGTTTTTTAATGAATAGATATTCAGAAAAAAAACTTGAAAAAAGATTGTCTGAAGCAATACCTTACAAACTTTATCCACTTAAAATTAAAAGTTTTGATAAAGAAGGAAAAATCAAAGAGGGACTAGCATTTAATGATGTATCAATGATAAGAAATAGTCCAAGGATCGCTAAAATAAAAGTTCAAGTCAACAATAAAACAAGAATTGAGGAGTTCTTGGGTGATGGCTGCCTTATATCAACACCAGCTGGAAGCTCTGCCTACAATTTATCTCTTAGGGGACCTGTAATACCTGTAGGTGCTCAAGTTTTAGCATTAACACCAATAAGTCCATACAGACCAAGAAGATGGAGGGGAGCTCTATTAAATAACAATGCAAAAATTACATTACTATCGCTAGATAAAGAGACTAGGCCTGTTAGAGCAGAAGCTGATTTTTTAGAGTTTGATAATATTGTAAAACTTGAGGTATTATTGGACAAAACTAAGTACATGAATCTATTATTTGACCCTGGCCATGATATGGAAGAAAGGATTGTAACTGAACAATTCAACAACTAAATGTTTATGAATTTCAAAGATTTATTTTCAAAATTAATTTCATTCAAAACTGTTAGCAAAACTAGCAATCAAAACTTAGTTGATTTTATTAAAAATTATCTTTCAAAGTTTAGTATTGAAACACAAAATATAGAGGGTGCAAAAGGACAGTTCAATCTTTATGCTAGAATTGGACCAAACCAAAAAGGAGGTATTTTGTACTCTGGTCATACTGACGTAGTTCCTACTGAAGGTCAAAACTGGGATACAGATCCGTTTAAATTAATAAAAAAAAAAAAGAGATACTATGGACGAGGAACATGCGATATGAAAGGGTTTATTGCTACCATACTTTATCTAATACCAAAAATTAAAATTAATAAACTTCAAAAACCAATCCATTTAATTTTTTCTTATGATGAGGAAATAGGTTGTGTAGGGATACAAAAAATGATTCCATTTTTAAAAAAGATAAAACCAAAACCTTCTTTTTGTATTGTTGGTGAACCCACTGAAATGAAATTGGTAAATCAACATAAAGGGAAAAAAAATTTCATAGTTGAATTTAAAGGAATTGAAGCTCATTCTTCATTAATAAATAATGGTGTGAACGCAATCAACTTTTGTTCAGAGTTTATTGAATATTTAAAAAATCTTCAAAGTTCTTTTAAAAAAGAATATAAAAACGAAAAATATAATCCACCATATCCAACAATCAACATTGGTACTATTAATGGAGGTATTGCTCTTAATATAATTCCAAAAAGCTGTATTATTGAATTTGAGATTAGAGATACACCTAATCTAGATACAAAAAAGATTGTTTTTAAAATAAAAGAATTTTTAAAATCTATCGAAAAAGAAATGAAATTAAAAAATAATAAATGTTACGTAAAAATTAAGGAATCAAATAATTTTCCTCCATTAAATACAAATGAAAATGAAAAAATTGTGAGTATGGCATTGAAAGAACTGGAAACGAATTCAATAAATACCGTCAGTTTTGGAACTGAAGCAGGTGTTTTTGATAAACTAGGTTTTCAAACAATAGTTTGTGGTCCTGGAAGCATCAAACAGGCACATAAGCCTAATGAGTTTATTGATGAACAACAAATTTTAAAGTGCCAAAAATTTCTTGAGAAAACATTCAATTATTTATACTAAAATAATGCTCATTAATGAATTAGAAATTGATATTCCTGATAATCTCATTGCAATTCATCCTCAAATACCAAGAGATGAATCTAAACTTGTGATTGTAGACAAAAAACTTAAAATTATTAAATTCAAAGATATCATTGATTATTTAAGAACTAATGATGCTATAATTTTCAACAATACTAAAGTTATCAATGCTGAATTGTCAGGAAATATTGATAAAAGAAAAGTTTTAGTAAATCTTAATAAATTATTAAATAAGAAAAAAGTTTTATGGAGTGTATTTCTTAAAGCTAACAGGATTCCAAGTATTGGCGAAATAATAAACTTTAACAGTGGAATAAAAGCAAAGGTTGTAGAAAGAAAAAAAAACAACAACACAACAACATTTTTTTTAGAGTTTAACTGCGATTACAAACTCTTCAATCAATATATAAAAAAATATGGAAAATCACCATTACCTCCTTACATAAAAAAAAAAAGAAATCAAAATTCTAAAGATCAGATTAATTATCAAACAGTTTTTGCTAAAAAAGAAGGTGCTGTAGCTGCCCCAACAGCAAGTCTTCACTTTTCCAAAAATTTAATAAAGAAAATTAAAGAAAAAAAAATAAAAATAATTTTTATAACACTTCATGTTAATGGAGGTACATTTATTCCCATAAAATCTAAAAATGTTTTCGATCATAAAATGCACAAAGAATTTGGTGAAATTTCTAAAAATTCAGCAAATAAAATTAATAGAATTAAAGCTCAAGGTGGAAGAATATTTGCCATTGGAACTACAGTTCTAAGACTTTTAGAATCATCTAAAAATTTTGATGGATCAATCAGGGCTTTTTATGGGGAGACAGATATTTTTATTAAGCCAGGTGACAATATTGATACAATAGATGGCCTAATTACAAATTTTCATACACCTAAATCAACTCTGTTAGTTTTAATTTATGCAATCTTAGGAATGGAGAAAACTAAAAAACTTTATGATTTTGCTATAAAAAAAAAATTACGTTTTTTTTCTTTTGGAGATGCATGCCTCATTTGGAATAAAAAAAATGAGTCTTAATTTTTCAATAAAAGGTTCTGACGGAGATGCAAGAGCAGGTTATTTAAAAACTAAGCATGGATCGATTAAAACTCCCGTATTCATGCCAGTTGGAACATCAGCATCAGTTAAAGCAGTCTTTCCAAAAGATCTACTTGATTTAGAAATTGAAATAATTTTAGCCAATACTTACCATTTGATGCTTAGGCCCGGTGAGGATTTAATAAAAAAATTAGGAGGATTGCAGAAATTTATGAACTGGAACAAACCTATTCTCACTGATTCAGGTGGCTTTCAAATTTGGTCCCTATCTAATTTAAGGAAACTAAGTAAAGAAGGAATAGAATTTTCATCACATATCGATGGAAAAAAATATTTTTTAACTCCAGAAAAGGCAATTTTGATTCAAGAAAAACTTAATTCAACAATCACTATGGTATTAGATGAATGTACAGAGTTTCCTGCAACTTTTGATAGAGCAAAAAAATCAATGGAATTAAGTCTAAAATGGGCAGAAAGATGTAAGAAAAGTTTTAAAAAAAGAAATGGTTATGGTCTTTTTGGAATAATTCAAGGTGGTATGTATGGAGATTTAAGAAAAATTAGTTGTAATGAACTTCTAAATTTAAACTTTGATGGTTATGCAATTGGTGGTCTCTCAGTTGGTGAATCACACAAACAAATGATTAATATCTTGGACTCTACTGTTAATTTAATAAATTTTGAAAAACCCAGATATCTCATGGGAGTTGGAAGGCCAGTTGATATTTTTGAATCTGTTGAAAGAGGAATTGATATGTTTGATTGTGTCATACCAACAAGATTTGGAAGAAATGGAAGAGCTTTTACGCTAAAGGGAGAGATCAATTTAAAAAATGCCATATATGCATATGATAAAAGTCCTTTAGATAAGGATAGTGACAATGAATATTCAAATAAGTTTTCTAAATCCTATATTCATCATTTGACGAAAAGCAATGAAATATTGTCTTCTATGATCCTGAGTATTCACAATATTGCCTTTTATAAAAAAATGATGAATGATATAAGAGAATCAATTATGAAAAAACAATTTTTAAGTTTAAAAAAAAAATATCTAAAATATCACGATGTCTACAAAAAAAAATAGATACCTTGGCCTAAAATCTTCAGTCTCACTTGAATCACCAGATAAATTTGTACTGGATGCTATTAAAAATCCGCATCCTAGTAAAAAGTACTGTGTAAGATTTTCATCTCCAGAACTTACAAGTATATGTCCAATAACTTCTCAGCCTGATTTTGGAAATGTAATAATTGATTACGTTCCATCAAAATTTATTATGGAGAGTAAATCATTTAAACTCTTTTTATTTACTTTCAGAAATTACGGTGGTTTTCATGAAGATTGTACTATGAAAATTGCAAAAAAAATTGAAAAATACATCAAGCCTAAATGGATAAGAGTTTGTACCTACTGGAATCCCCGGGGAGGTATACCAATCGATGTATTTTATCAATCAGGTAAACAACCAGAAAATATTCACATTGAAGATACAAATGTAAAAATTTATCGAGGAAGGTGATTATTCACCTCTATAAACACAACCTCCAATTCTTGGTCTGTTAATTTCAATGCTTTCTAAATTTTTTATCTTTAGTTTAATTCTTTTCCATAACCATCTTGCAATATTCTCACTTGTCGGATTTTCCAAACCCTTAATCTCATTAAGAGTTTGATGATCTAATTTTTCTACTACCGGTTTTACTATCCTATCAATGTCCTCAAAATCTATAACCCAACAATTACTTTTATTGATCTCTCCAGAAATTCTCACAGTCATTTCATAACTGTGACCATGAACTTTTGAATACTTATGATTTTTTTTAAAATCTGTTAAAAAATGAGCTGCATCAAAAAAATATTTTTTGTAAATAATCATACTAATTTATTCCTAATGATTTATGTAATTGAAGACTGGGAAACCATGGTCTATGTGACTTACAATAATTTATTGTTTTTACGAAATTTATTCTAAAATTTTGATCATTTTTTGGTTGCAAAAAAAAATATTGAAAATTTAATTTTAATGCATTTCTTAAATCTAATTTTGTTTGTGGGTAAACAATCTTCAATTCATCACCTTTTTTAAGTATCCATTTTGAATTCTCTTTTGGGCTTACTGTTAACCAATCAAATTTTAATCTTGTATCAATAGTTCCATTAGTCTCAATGGCAATAAAAAAGTTTTTTTTTTTTAATTCTTTGATTAATGCTAAATCAACTTGAAGTAACGGTTCTCCTCCAGTAAGTACAATAAATTTTTTTTCTAATGAAAAAACTGAATTCCACATCATCATAACTTTTGAAACTAAATCCCTTAAATTGTAAACGCCGCCATTTATTCCATTTACACCTAAAAAGTCTGTATCACAAAATTTACAAATAGCCTTGAATCTGTCTTTTTTTTTCCCATTCCACAAATTACATCCAGAAAACCTAACAAATATAGCTTTTTTACCAGAAAAAAAGCCTTCACCTTGAATTGATTGAAATATTTCTTTTACTCTATACATTTTTAAGATGGATCAATTAATTGTGCTTCGTTAAAACCTTTTTTTCTCAGTAAGCATGAGTCGCATAAACCACAACCTTTCTGATTTATTGGATTATAACAACTTGATGTTTTAGAAAAATCAATATTATTTTTTTTTCCTAATAAGATAATTTCTTTTTTATTAAGATCTAAAAGTGGAGTTTTTATCTTAAACTTTTTTCCCTCTATAGCTTTTTTTGTTGAAAGGTTTATCAAATTTTCAAAATTTCTTATAAATTCTACCCTACAGTCAGGGTATCCAGAGTAATCAATAGAATTAACTCCAATGTAAATATCATCAATACCCAAAGATTCTGCATAACCAGCAGCAAAAGATAGAAAAATTAAGTTTCTTCCAGGTACATAAGTAATTGGAATTGAATCAGGAATTGAATCAACATCTTTATTTTTTGGAACTTCAATATCATCTGTAAGTGCAGACCCCCCAAAAAAATCAATTTTAAATACTCTATGTGAAAAAACATTATGCTTTCTGGCTTGAAGTTTTGCATTTCTCAGTTCAGATAAATGTCTCTGCCCATAATCAAAAGACAACGCATAAACTTGTAAATTTAACTTTTTACAGATTGACAATACAACTGTAGAATCAAGACCACCACTTAAGAGAACAATACATTTTTTTTTTTTTTTTATCATTTTAAAATATAATCTTTAACATAAATTAAAATGAATGATTTAAAAAATAATATTAGAAAAAAAATTTATGATTTAGGTTTTGATTTTGTAAGCTTTACCAAACCAATTATAGACAAAGAAACAAAACTTCAGTTTAAAAATTTTTTGGATAAAAATTATCATGGAGATATGAAATGGCTCGAGAGACATTATGAAAAAAAAATTGATCCAAGAAAATTATGGGACAAAGTAAAGACAGTTGTCGTAATTGCTTTGAACTATTCACCAAAATTTAATCCAATTTTAAAAAATGATAAAAATGACTTTGCAAATATTAGTGTTTATGCCGGCAATGAAGATTATCACAAAGTTATATTTGATAAATTGAATGACTTTAAAGTTTGGTTTAAAAAAGAATCTAACTTAGAGTCTAAAATTTTTGTTGACTCAGCTCCTTTAATGGAGAAATATTTTGCCAAAATGTCAAATGTTGGATGGCAAGGGAAACACACAAACATTGTTTCAAAAAAATTTGGCTCCTGGTTATTTTTATCTGAAATATTCTTGCCCATACAAATTCAAGCCGACGCAAAATCCTCAGATAATTGTGGATCCTGTACTAAATGTATTGATATATGCCCGACAAATGCATTGTACGATAGCTATAAAATTGATGCTAGAAAATGTATTTCTTATTTAACTATTGAATATAAAGGTCCTATACCAATAAGTTTAAGAAAAAAAATTGGGAATAAAGTTTATGGTTGCGACGATTGTTTGGCAGTATGTCCCTGGAATAAATTTACATTACCAACTGATAAAGATGAGTTTATTACCAAAAATGAAAAAGATCTTAATTTTTTTTTAGAATTTGATGAAATTATATTTAACAAATATTTTAAAAAATCTCCTATAAAAAGAATCGGTTGGGTTAGCTTTATGAGGAATGTGATTTTGGTTTGTGGAAATAGTATGTTACCAGAACTTATTTATAAATTAAAAAAATTTCTTGATAATAAAAATCCAATTATCAGGGGTATAACAATATGGGCTATTAATGAACTAATGAAAGGTGACAAAAAAGGGGTGTTCGAGAAGATCAAAGAAATTGAAAAAAATAAATATGTTCTTTTTGAACTTAACTCACTAAATTAATCTTTTAATGCACTCAAGCATTTTGTCTATAATACCTTGGTCTGAAGATGAGTGACCGGCAGTATTTATCAAAAATAGTTTAGATGATTCCCAATGTTTACTTAAATTAAAAGCATTAATTGGTGGGCAAATCAAATCATACCTACCTTGAATTATGAAACCAGGTATGCCATTTAAAGTTTTTGCTTTTTTAATAATTTCATTGTTATCCATAAAAAAATTATTCTTAATGTAATGTAGTTCCATAAACGGAGAATTAGGAAGTCCATCTCTCTCTAAAATTTTTTTTTCATCCTCAAAAATAGATTTCTCTGGGTTTATTTGAGATAAAATCCTCTCATAATCATGCCATATCCAAGAATGTAACTTAGAATTTTCAATGCAGATCTTTTTGTAATAACTTTCTATTATTTCATTCTTATCCTCTACTAAGTTGACGAAATCTTTATAAAGCTCAGGTAAAAATATTTTTGGTCCCTCCTCAAAAGCCCATTTTATTTCATTCATGGTTCCAAGAAAAACTGATCTCAACATAACACCTGAAGTTCTTTTTGGATATTTAATGGCATATTTTAAAGCCAAAGTTGCTCCCCATGATCCCCCTACAATTAAAATTTTTTTTAAATTTAAAAAGTCCCTTATTTTATCAATATCCTCTACTAAAGTTTGAGTATCATTTCCTTTAAGCGATCTATAGGGAGTACTTTTTCCACAACCTCTTTGATCAAATATTATTGACTTAAAAATTTCTGGATCAAATAAATTATGATGTTCACTTCTTGAATGACCTCCCGGCCCACCATGAACAAAAATAACAGGTATCCCATCTTTTTTACCGCTTACTTCTAAATAAATTTTATTATCATCCCCAACATCAAGGTTATACATTTCAGGAAGCATTATGTGTCTAAAGAGTTTACTTTTCATTTAAAAAACATTATCTAATAAGTTATGGAAAAATTTGAAAGTCTTAATGAATTAATATTAGCATTACTTTTATGGATAACAAGTCATACAGACTATAAAGATCCAAAACAAATGCCAAAATTAGAGTTTCTAGAACAAAAAGAATTATCGGAATTAGCCTGTGGCAGAAAGTGCGAAATTATGGCTTATACACCAAACTCTCCAAAATATCTAATTTATATGTCCGAAGAATTAGACCCGATGAATGATGTTTGTCACAGAGGCATACTTATGCATGAAATAATTCATGTTTTGCAAGAAGAACAAGGTTTTTTTAAAAATTATGATCTAAAAACAAAAAAACACCTTAGAGAAATGAATGCTTTAGTTAATCATAATATTTATCTAAGTCAGTTTGGAAAAAAAATCTTATATAGCAATGGTTTTGCTGCAAAATTTAAAACAAATGAGAAAAATAGTCTTTACTGTTGACCTGAAATTTTTTTGGTAATTTCTTTGTGATCAATATAACCAAATATAACTTCATCCTTAATTAAAAAGGCTGGAGTTCCTTTTAACTCAAACATTCTAGCAAGTTCAATATCCCTTTCTACCTCAATTTCGATTTTAGGGTTATCAATTTCCTTTTTTATTTTTTCAAGGTCATAATCTAATTGAAGTAAAATTTTTTTAATTTTTTTATTATCTATAAAACCTTTAGTTTTTAATAATTTGTCATGAAAATTATTAAACTTTTTATTACTCTTTTTTGCAATCACTAGTGCCATTTTGGCTAATATTAAAGATTGGTCTGACAATATTGGAAAGTTCTTGTATATTACTTTAATGTCAGGATGCTCCTTTAAAACTTTTTTTATATCTTGATGCCCCCTTTTGCAATAAGAACAATTGTAATCTAGAAATTCTACAATAACTTTTTTTGAGTTAACGCTTCCACTGTATAAACCATTTTTTGAGTTAAAAATTATGTCTTTATTATTCTTTATTAAGTCTTTATTTTTCTTTTTTCCTTCATCAAGCATTCTTTCCTCATAATTTTTCAATGACTGCAAAATTACCTCAGGATTATTAAGAAGGAATTCCTCTATTTTATTATCTATATCTTGAGCATTTGGGTGATTATAGAAAAGTAAAAGTACAATCAAAAAAAAGCATCTTATTATCATTTGCAACCAATTTGGTGCGAGCGGTGGGACTTGAACCCACAAGGGTGTTACCACCCGCAGGATTTTAAGTCCTGTCTGTTTACCAATTTCAGCACGCTCGCTTTGTAAAAGTTAAAAGTATATTTTCATAAACATTTATTTAAAATTTTGTATTCTTTAAAATAACTAATTACACTTAAATACAGAAAGTGTATTACAATATGTTGAGTGGTCAGTTTTATCATTATGAAAATATATAACACTCTATCAAAAAGTTAAAGTAATTCTTATGAATGATACTTAAAAAAATGTTATTTTTAATAAAGATTTGGACTATTTGAATATTTTTTTTATTTGCTCAGCTATTATTTTCTTTGCTACTTCCTCAGCATTTTCATTTATCCATTTATCAATTTCTTTTTTTATTAATTTTTCTTCATCACTATGAATTGAATCTTTAATATTTTTTTTTGTAATAACTTTTTTCTCAGAAACAATACCCTTTACTTCATCTAAGATTTTTTTATTATTATCTGTCATAATTCAAACCTGTCTGAATCCTTTTATCAACATCACTAATTAATTTATCCAAATTACTACTTACCTTTTTTGTTGAAATAGTCTGAACTTTTTTATTTATATCATTCTTAAGTTGTTCATAAATATAATTTGATTCAACTTCAAATTTTGAAATTTCTTTTCCAGTAAACTTATTAATAGATTTTGCAATAAGTTCTGTTTTTTCAAAGTAAACTCTAGATTCAATAAGATCTTGCTTGTAAAGATCTCTCAATGCTAAGAGTTTTTTTTCAGCATTTTCTAAAAATTCATATTTTTCATCAATATTATCTATAATTTCAGTTTTTGTTTTAGATTCACCAGTTTTTTTTTTTTTATTTTTTAAAGATAAATAAAATAGAATCATCAGAAAGATGAATGCAAATGGTATTATTTGATAAGAAATATTTGACATATTAAACGAAATACCCTTTTTTATCATAACATAATTAATTATAATATATTAATGGACAAAGAAAAAAATATTAATGACCTATTATCTTCAATTCGAAGGCTAATTAATGAAGCTCAAAATGAAGTTTTAAATATTCAAAATAAAGAAAATTTAATTAGTGTAGAAAGTACTCTATCTAATAAACAAAGAAAACCATTAGAGAAATATTCAGTTAAAAATACAAATCAAAATTTTGTAACAAATGATAACATTAATTCCAATAACTTACATAATGGAAATTTAAATTGGGAAAATATAAATTTTGAAAAATATCAAAAAGAATGCTTAATAAACAAAATTGAATTATCTGAAAAAATTAGTGAGTATTTTCATCAATTGCTAGATAATTGGGTTGAAAAAAAACTTTCCAAGTTAATTGATCTTGAAGTTGAGGTTTATGCAAAAAATAAACTCAAAGAAAAATTAAAATAATCTAGGTTTACCTTTTTTTTTTTTCAGATATTCAAATATGATATTGACAGCTTCATTTACACTTTTTTTATCATCACCTGTCACCACAAGAGAAACTCCAAAAGAATTTTTTTTAAAATAAGGATAACTCCCAATTTCAAGGCTTGAATATTTTTTTTGGATGTTTGCGATATAATCTCCAATAATTCCCTCTGACAAGATTGTGGTTATAGTTTTTTTCTCAAACTTTTTATTTTTACTAAATTTTTTTGTAAGTTGATCTAACATACCCTCAAGAATTTTGGGGACACCTGGCAAAACATAAACATTTTCAAGGAAAAAACCCGGAGCAATACTTACTGGATTATCTATTAAATTGGCTGAGATAGGTAGGTAGGCCATCTTCAATCTTGCCTGAGTTAAAGGTTCATCGGAATAATGGTTTTCAAGTCTTTTTTTTGCAACTTTATTAAGAATTAAAGGGACGGAGAAAGCTTTGGAAACCGAATTTGCTGTTATGTCATCATGAGTTGGACCAATTCCACCAGTTGTAAATACAAAATCAAATTTTTCCCTAAAATGATTTACTTTTTCTATTATTATATTTTCTTCATCTGGTATCACGGCTACTTCCTTGCATAACAATCCTAAAGAAGTAAATTTACCACAAATTAAATTCGAATTTGTATCAATTGTTTTGCCAGATAATATTTCATTTCCTATAATGATTATGCCAAATGTTTTTCTATTAGATTTCATTTTTTTTATGCTATATGTTTATTTTTTTTTACTATACATTAATCTTTTTTTATGACCACTGATATCAAAATACATAATGATGAAGATTTTCAAAAAATGAGGGAAGCCGGTCAACTAGCATCTGAATGCTTAGATTTCATTACTGATTATATAGAACCTGGCATCACCACAATAAAATTAAATGAATTATGTCATAAATTTCAGGTCGAAAAAGGAGCTATACCCGCACCACTTAACTACAGAGGATTTCCTAAATCAATTTGCACATCTGTTAATCACGTTGTCTGTCATGGAATCCCTGGAACCAAGATGCTCGAAGAAGGTGATATAATTAATATTGATGTCACACCTAAGCTTAATGGATGGCATGGTGATACTAGTAGAATGTTTTACGTCGGAAAAGTTAAACTTAAAGCACAAAAATTAATTGAAGTAACTTATGAAGCAATGATGAGAGGAATTGAAATAGTAAAACCAGGAATCACAACCGGTGATATAGGTCATGCAATACAATCATTTGCTGAGAAAAAAAATTACTCAATAGTTAAAGACTTCTGTGGTCATGGTCTTGGTGAAGTTTTTCATGCTCAACCAAGTATTCTTCACTTTGGAAAACCTGGAGAGGGCACTATTATAAAAGAAGGTATGTTTTTTACCATTGAACCAATGATAAATATAGGTGGATATAAAGTAAAAATACTTTCTGATGGATGGACAGCTGTGACTTGTGATAAATCTCTGTCAGCTCAATTTGAACATTCATTGGGTGTTACTAAAAATGGATACGAAATATTCACATTATCAAAGAAAAATTATTCACACCCACCTTATAAATAAAAATGATACCAAGATATTCAAGAAAAACACTTACCGATATTTGGACTCAAGAAAATAAATTCAAGATATGGCTTGATATTGAGATATTAATCTGTGAAGCACTTCACAAAATGGGTAAAGTTCCCAGTTCATCTCTTGATATCATAAAAAAAAAAGCCAAATTTGATGTAAAGAGAATTGAAAAAATTGAAAAAGATATCAAACACGATGTAATCGCCTTTCTTACTAATTTATCCGAAAATATAGGAAAAGACTCAAGGTTTATTCATCAAGGAGTAACATCTTCAGATATATTAGACACATGTCTATCTGTTCAGCTTAAGCAGTCATGTAAAACAATTAAAAAAGAATTAAAAAATTTAATTAATCAACTTGAAGAAAAAGCAAAAAAATTCAAATTAACACCGTGTATTGGAAGAAGTCATGGTATTTATGCTGAACCCACAACATTTGGTCTTAAAATGCTGGGTAAATGCAACGAGTTTAAAAGGTCATATGAAAGACTAGAGAAAGCTGAAAATGAAATTTCAGTTTGTGCAATTTCTGGTGCAGTTGGCACTTTTGCCAATATAGATCCATTTGTTCAGGGTTATGTTGCAAAAAAATTAGGTTTAAAATCAGAAAATGTATCTACTCAAGTAATTCCAAGAGATAGATATGCTTTCCTTTTTTCTGTTATAGCAATTATTGCATCTTCTATAGAGAATCTTGCAATTGAAATAAGACATTTGCAAAGGAGTGAAGTTAGAGAAGCAGAAGAATTTTTTTCTAGCAAACAAAAAGGTTCATCTGCAATGCCACACAAAAGAAATCCAATATTAACTGAAAATTTAACAGGCTTAGCTAGGGTAATTCGAGCAAATCTGATTCCTGTCTTAGAAAATATATCTCTTTGGCATGAAAGGGATATTTCTCATTCTTCAGTGGAGAGATTGGTATTTCCTGATACACTTATTTTACTTGATTTTTCATTGAGTAGAATGAGCAATGTAATTGAAAACCTTGTTGTAAATGAAAAACAAATGTTAGAAAATATAAATAGAACTAAAGGGTTATACAATTCACAAAGAGTAATGTTAAAACTTATTGATAAGGGATTAACAAGAGAAAAATCTTACAAAATTGTTCAAAAAACTGCAATGAAATCATGGAATGAAAATAAAGATTTCAAACTACTTTTACAAAAAAATTCAGATGTAAACAAACTCTTAAGTTTAAAAGAAATTGATAAAATATTTGATCTTAACTACCATTTAAAAAACATAAATAGTATTTTCAAAAAGAACAAAATCTAATGATTAAAAAAAAAATTTACGAGGGAAAAGCAAAAGTAATCTACAAAGGAAAAGATGCAAATACACTCATACAGTATTTTAAGGATGATGCCACTGCATTTAACAACAAGAAAAAAGGAGTCATTCCAGGCAAAGGTGTAGTTAATAATTTTATTTCTGAACTTCTAATGACAAGACTAACAGACGTTAATATTCCTAATCATTTCATTAAAAGATTGAACATGCGAGAACAATTAATTCATAAACTTGAAATTATTCCAATTGAAGTGGTTGTTCGCAATATTGCAACTGGTTCCTTAGTAAAAAGACTTGGAATACAAGAAGGAAAAGTCCTATCAAGACCAATCATAGAGTTTTACCTAAAAGATGACAAATTGAATGACCCAATTGTTTCTGAAGAACATATCATTGTTTTTGAATGGGCAACTCATTCAGAATTAGAAGAAATCATATCTATGTCAGCTAGAATAAATGATTTTTTAACAGGTTTTTTTTACTCACAAAAAATTAGACTTGTGGATTTTAAACTTGAGTTTGGGAAATTCTGGTCGGAAGATGAAACATCAATAATGCTAGCCGACGAAATTAGTCCAGATAACTGTAGGTTATGGGACCTTCAAACTAACAAAAAACTTGATAAAGATAGGTTCAGAGAAGATCTTGGAGATGTTGATATTGCTTATAAAGAAGTTGCATATAGACTTGGTGTCTTGTCAGAAAAAGAATTCAAAAAAGTTTTAAAAGATGATTTTTAGAGTTTTTATCAATTTCAAGCCAGGAATCTTGGATCCAGAGGCCGAAGCAATAAAAAATACAATTAAAAATATGGGATACAAGTCCGTTAAAGAAATAACTAAAGGCAAATTCTTTGATATTCATGTTGATGATAAGAAGGATTATTTTAAAGAAATAGAAAAAATAAGTAAAAATCTACTGTCTAACCCTATAATAGAAAATTTTAAAATAGTTAAAAAGAAATAAACTGTGAAAAAAAAAGTTTCAATCATAGTATTTCCTGGGTCAAATTGTGATAGGGATCTAAGGGTAGCTATTAATAAATGTTTTGGGGTTGAACCTGAATTGGTTTGGCATAAAAGTCGTCATATAAAAAAGACTGATATTGTTTTTTTACCGGGTGGTTTTTCCTACGGTGATTATCTTAGAGCCGGTATAATTGCAACAAAGTCTCCAGCAATTCAGGAGGTTATAAGAATTTCAAAAAAAGGAATTCCAGTCATAGGAATTTGTAATGGTTTTCAAATACTAACAGAATGTAATTTATTAGAGGGTGCCTTAATAAAAAATACCAGTCAACTCTTTAAGTGTGAAGATGTATTTTTAAAAGTAACAAGTAAAAGTTATTTTTTAAATAAATGTAAAAAAAATGTTCTAAACTTTCCAATTGCACACTCACAAGGAAGGTATTTTGTTGAAGATAATTACTTAAAAAAAATGGAAGATAATGATCAAATAGTTTTTAAGTACTCATCAGATAAAGGTTTATTAAGTTCAGAGTTTAATCCAAATGGTTCAGTCGGAAATATTGCTGGAATTACAAATAAAAAAAAAAATGTTTTAGGGTTAATGCCTCATCCAGAAAGAGCAATTGAAAATTTTTCTAGTGGAGATGGTTTGATTTTTTTTAAATCAATACGTGAAATGTTATGACCACCTCAATAAATTTAAAAATTGTGAAAGAACACAATTTAACTGAAAAAGAATATGAATTAATTCTTAAGATACTAGGAAGAGAACCAAACATCCTTGAATTGGGTATCTTTTCAGTTATGTGGAGTGAACATTGTTCGTATAAATCTACAAAAAAATGGTTAAAAAAACTCCCTACAAAAGGAAGAAATGTCATTTGTGGTCCTGGTGAAAATGCTGGTATTATTGATATTGGTGATAATGATGCATTAGTTTTTAAAATGGAGAGTCATAATCACCCCTCCTACATTGAGCCATATCAAGGAGCTGCGACAGGAGTTGGTGGGATAATGAGAGATATCTTTACCATGGGTGCAAGACCAATAGCAAATCTTAATTCTCTTAGATTTGGTGAACCCCAGAATAAAAAAACAAAAAGTTTACTAAAAGGAGTTGTCAGAGGAATTGGTGATTATGGAAATTGTGTAGGAATTCCGACTGTAGGAGGTGAATGTTTTTTTCATAAAAGTTATAATTCAAATATTTTAGTTAATGCTATGTGTGTTGGTTTAATTGATAAAAGAAAAATTTTTTATTCTGTAGCTAAAGGGGTTGGAAACCCTGTTATTTATGTTGGAGCAAAAACTGGAAGAGATGGGATTCATGGTGCAACAATGGCCTCTGCAGAGTTTGATGATAATTCAGAAGATCAAAGACCTCAAGTCCAAGTTGGAGACCCTTTTATAGAAAAACTTCTTCTTGAATCCTGCTTAGAGCTTATGAAAGAAGACGCTATTATTGCAATTCAAGATATGGGTGCTGCAGGTTTAACATCTTCATCATTTGAAATGGCATCAAAAGGCAATTGTGGCGTTAAATTATTTTTAAATAAGGTTCCATGCAGAGAAAAAAAAATGACTCCATATGAAATGATGTTATCAGAAACACAAGAAAGAATGCTTTTAGTAATAAAACCTGATAAAAAAAAAATTACTCTTAAAATTTTCAAAAAATGGGGTCTTGATGCTGTTGAAGTTGGAAATTTAACAAATTCGGGAAAAATGGAATTATTTATGAAAAAAAAACTTGTTGGATCACTTCCAATAAAACCTCTAGCTGATGCTGCTCCAGAATACGACCGACCCGAAAAAAAACCAAAAAAAAAAGTTATTAAAAAGTTCAGTAGTTATAAATTTGATATAAAAAAAAGCTTAAATAAAATTTTATCTTCACCAAATCATTCATCAAAAAAATGGATTTTCCATCAATATGATTCTTCGGTTATGGGTGACACTATTTATACATCAGAAAAAGCTGACGCAGCAATCGTAAGGGTTCATAATACAAATAAAGCTATAGGAATAACCTCTGACTGTAATCCAATATACTGTAATTCAAACCCAAAAATAGGTGCAGAAATATCTGTTGCAGAGTCATGGAGAAATCTTATTTCTTGTGGAGCAAATCCCATAGCCATTACAGATAATTTAAATTTTGGTAACCCAGAAAAACATGAGATAATGTATGAAATAAAACAGGCATTATTAGGAATAAAAAATGCTTGTACAAAACTAAATTATCCTGTGGTTTCAGGAAATGTTTCCCTATACAATGAAACAAAAGGAAAAGCAATTATGCCTACTCCAGTAATTGGAGGAGTTGGACTTATTGAAGATTTAAAATATATTAAAGGTTTCAAGATGCAAGAAAAGGCTAATATATATCTTGTAGGAAAAACAAAAGGACACCTAGAACTCTCAGTATTTAATCAAATAAATGGAATTGATGAAGGAGAACCTCCTGATATTAACCTTGATGAAGAATTAAAAAATGGTTTATTTATAAAAAAATTAATTAGAAAAACAAAAAATGTTATTGGTTGTCACGATTTATCCGAGGGTGGGATAGCTTTGGCTATTTCAGAGCTTTGTATTACCAATAATATGGGAGTTGAAATTGAAATACCCAAAAAATTCACCAAAAGTCCAGAAAAATGGCTTTTTGGTGAGGATCAATCTAGATACTTATTGATTATTAAAAATGAAAAAGAAATCGATACTTTTGCTAAAAAAATGAATGTAACTATCAGCAAAATAGGAAAGGTTTCAGGAAATTCACTAAATTTTATAAATTATTTTGAAATTTCCATAAAAAACCTTGTAAGATTAAATAATAAATGGTTTAAGGATTACTTAAAATGACATTAAGTCCAGATCAAATAGTTAAAATGATAAAAGAAAAAATTCCTGATGCCGAAATTGAAATAGAGGACATCAGAGGAGACAATAACCATTACCATGCAAAAATCAAATCGTCAAAATTTAGTGGATTAACAAAGATTAAACAACATCAACTAGTATATGGAGCATTAGGAGAGCATATGGGATCAACTCTCCATGCTCTGATGCTAACAACAAAGGAGCCTTAAAATAACATGCAAGAAACTTATAATAAAATTGATCAAATGATTTCCAGTAATGATGTAGTATTGTTTATGAAAGGGTCACCTGACTTCCCACAATGTGGATTTTCTGCTCAAGTAGTTGAAATACTCAACTACTTAGGTATAAAATTTTCAAGTTTTAACGTCTTGGAAGATGATGAATTGCGTGATGGAATTAAGAAATTTTCAAATTGGCCAACAATTCCACAGATTTATGTAAAAAAAGAATTTATTGGAGGTTGTGATATTCTTAGAGAAATGCTTGAAAATAATGAAATAGAGGATTTTTTAAAAAACAATAAAGTCCCTTTTGAAATCAATTCAAATAATTAATTATTGTTTGTTGACTTTAAAGCAGATACATAAGGGTAGAGAGCAATTAAAATACTCACTAATATTCCAATACCCCCTGATTTATAACCTTTTCTAGTTAAATAACACTTTATAAATCTTGAAAAAATTTTCCTTATAGAGAATAGCTTCGATAATTGAGCATCTTTTTCTTTTAACTCTATAGAATACAATGACGAATTCCTATTAAATCTATCTATTAATTGAGATAAATTTTCAGACATGTAATGATCAATAGAGTTTTTAAAAGATGGTCCTTTTTCTCCAGCAAGTTGATAATTTGGATGGACTAATCCTTTGTCCCAATGTTTAGATTTTTTTTTGAACATACAGAACTTCCCATCCGGCGCAAGACATGCCATCCAGCCAAAATGAACTGGTTTGTTTGACACATAATTTAGAAGAGGAATATAATAGAAATCAAATGAATCATTTTTTTTTGATATTATTTCTTTAGACAGGTCATTACTTATAACTTCATCAGCATCGATTTCAAAAATCCATTCTGATTTACACTCTTTTATCTTTGGACTTTGCAGA
>MDTB01222677.1_pt1 | contig 26426 bp, 36 predicted proteins | sample 811161 | NCBI WGS metagenome assembly MDTB01 (sample SAMN05326650, study PRJNA326480) | marine metagenome | isolation source: seawater | place: Mediterranean Sea | collected 2009 | reverse complement strand
TTACTTCTTCGTGATGATTAAAGTGAAATTTTTTATTTTCTTTTGCGTTTAAAAATTGATCTATTTGTTCTTGAGTAGTTGTCATTTAAAAAAGTCTTTTATTGTTATTTTGTTTTTTGATATTTTTTTATCTTCTCCAATTTTTCTTCCAAGCTTTACTGTTGGAGCTTTTGGTATCTTATAATTATATTCATTGAACCTCTTTTTTAATATTTTTTTTCCATATTCACTGACAAAATAGGCTAAGCTGTCATACTTTTTATTAAAGGTTAAAGTTTTCCAGAAACTTTCTTTAGGAAACTGATCAATTAATGAATTTAACAGTTTCATTTCTCTTGCCCAAAAGGGGCGTCTTTTATCTTTTGGGATAATGAGAAGGTTGTTTATGACGTCTCTTTTATTAAATTTTGGCACCAATATATAATACCTTATTGGTGTTATAAAGTCAAGGTTTTTCTGGTTTTGTTACTAATCCCAGTTTCCCTTGGATAAGTCAGTCCAGTCTACTCCAAAGGGGTCATTTTCAATATAATCTGGGTACTCGTCGTTTAATTCTTTTTTTCTATTTTCTTCAAGCTTTGCACTCATTCTTTGTCCCATCCATAAAGCTTCAACGAGGAGAGCTCTGACGGCTGGAAGGTTGTAACTGTCTTTCCTTGCGCTTCGGAATGCCAGTTTGATTACGTTGCATAGCGTTCTTTTGTCGTCGCAAGGCTTCATCATTTCTTGTTTAAAGTGTTGCGCTAGTTCTTCTGTGAATGGTTTTGGTGTGTATTTTTTCATTGCTTATTCTTGGCTCCAGTTATTGTCTGCGTTTTTATTATCTATCTTTTTTGAATTCGATTCTACTTTATTTTTTAATTCCTCCACTTCTCCAAAGACTTCTTTCTTTTGATTTCTTATCTCCATTTTTAAATCTTTAATTCTTTGTATTGATTCTTTTTTTAATTCAGTTCTTTTATCTTCAACACTTTGTTTTAATTCTTTTATTTTTTCTTCGTAATCTTCATGAAGCTTGCTTATTTCTATTTCAGTAAGATTTTTTTCGTCTTGCAGAAAGCTTGTGTTAGGTTTTGAGTCGCGAATCCTTGTTGATAGAGCTGACACGGCAAGTACGACAAGTAAGACGGCTAGCGGGTCAAACACGAAAATTAAACATAATATTACTATTCTTACCGCCGTTCCTAGGCCTATATCCTTTTGCCCGAAATCGTTAAGCATTTCTACGATATACTTTACTGGTCCAACCTCAACCTCTAGTTCTCTATTTTTTGATTCAAAGTCAAATTTTTGAATTTCCATATCTTCTATTTTGGTTCTTGAATCATTTATTAATTTCTTTAGTGTTTGTAGCTCTGCTAAATTAGGGCTTGATGTATCAAGCGCTGTAGATTGCAGTGAGTCAATTTTAGATTGTATTGATTTTATGGCATCCGAATTTTCTTTTTGAATTTGCTCTACTCTTAGTTCTGCAGATTTTATTTTGGAGGATATTTCTTGTCTTTCTTTGTCTTGCTGTTCTTTTGCTTCTTTTATTTTTTTATCTTTATTTGAAAATAAACCTCCAGAAGTTTTTTGTATTTCCGCAATAACTGCGTCAAGGTCTTTTATTCTAGACTCCCATCGAGATATATTTTGAGACTCTGTTTTTATTGACTCTTGAGCAATTGAATTTATTTTTAATATTCTTTCTTCTTCTTGGTTTATAAAAGATTTTACATTATCTGTATTGGATATATTTTTATTTTCTATGGATTCTATTAAGTTTTCGTTGTTTTTTATTACTTCTTTTTCTCTATTTATTTTATTTTCAATTTGAACAATTTGGGCTGATTCTTTTTTTGACTCCGCCTCATGAACTATGTACGATTTACTTAAGAATCCAAATATTCCCATGCTAGTAATAAACATGAGTACAAATAAAGCAAAGCATAAATATGCTTTAGACAGAATTCCAATTTTTTTCCAGTTGCCATGTAGCCATATCGCCGCAATTATTTTGCCTACTTCTAGAACTGAACCCATAATAATTATAGATTCTTTGTTTCCTGGAAACATTGTTGCAAGGCCTATAATACTAAAATAGGCTGCTGTAATTGAAATACTTAGCGCTGACGCAAGTGTAAGTATAGAAAGTATCATATATCTTTATACACTTCTGTTGAATATTTAACTAAACTTATTTCTTAACGTAAATTACATAAAGTCGCAGAATTCACAGGCGTTAATTTTTAATTTCTGTGATAAAATTTTTAAAAATATGTATAATTTCTTTTTCATAATTTTGCCCCGCGCTAGACTTTTTGTGTTTTGAGTTGTTGAATGTATAGCTCTTGAATGGTTTAGGGATATGATTAAAGCTGTAATATTTATTTTGATGTGACTCCGTTTTTTTATCGGAAAAGTTTGTAGCTAGGTTGAAGATGGTGAAATCTAAGCGGGGGTATTTATTTTTTAGTAGATCAATTAATTCACTTGGGAGGAGGTCATACATGAGTATGAAGACGATCTTTTTATTATGAATACTGCATGATTTTAGTTCTTCTCTAAATTGGTTTATTCGCATACTCATCTCATTTCTAAAAGACTTTAAACTTGCATCTTGCTCGTGCAAATGCGACTGAAAGTCGGTTAGAAAGGAAAATCTTCCTCTTCTATCTTTTTTGGGATTCAATCTTAGACCTTGAAAAACATTATTAAAGTCTTTGTCAATCAAGCTTAATGTCGACTCGTATTTGGTTAGGCAACCATCGAACGGCATTCTTTTTTCTCTTTTTTTAAAATTAAAAATCTGGCTACTCTCAAAGAAACTTCTCGCAAAACATCTATCTCCAAGAGATATGACGCTAATTTCATCATTAATGAAGAATGGTTCCGAATTGTTACCCTTTTTTTTCATGATTATTATTTAAAATATATTTCCGAATTAAACCCTTTGTCGTCTATATATTTATCTGCTGCGAATTTGTGACCACATCTTAATTTGTGATATTTTAATCCCCACTTTTCTAACTGTTCTGCTGTTTTGCTTGTCCAGTATATACCTGTTCCGCTTCCTCTTGCGGAATCTATAAAGATAGTATGTCCTTGTTCGTAAAGCTTGTTTACGAACTTTATTCTATCTTTGTAAGGTTTTGAGTTTTCGTAATCGCAACCACTTGTTTCGCATAATGTATCATCTAGGTCAAAACAAAAAGTTTTTAATGCATTGATATGTTCCATAAATTATTTGGCCTGTTGTAGGACTCATAGACTTTTTTTAACCCCTCTTCTAGTGATAATTCTTGTTTGAAATTTAGTTTCTTGATTCTTGAGTTGTCCATTTTTTTTCTCATTGTTCCGTCTGGTTTAGTGCTATCAAATTTTATTTCACCTTTAAAGCCTACAACTTTACATATTATTTCTGTTAACTCTTTAATTGTAACTTCGTCGTCTGAACCAATGTTTAGGTGACTTATTCCTTGATCGTATATATCTTTTGCGTCGATTGAATTAATGCACATTTCAAGAGCTCTTGATAAATCATGGGTATGTAGAAATTCTCTAAGAGGAGTTCCTGACCCCCATACTTCAATATAATCTTTGTTTTTTATTTTTGCTTCATGAGCTTTTCTGATTAGTGCTGGTAGAACATGTGAAGTTTTTAGATCAAAGTTATCGTTTTCTCCGAATAGGTTGCAAGGCATAACGGAATAAAAATTATCTCCATATTCTTTGTAGTAATTCTCGCACATTTTTAAGCCAGCAATTTTTGCTATAGCATAAGGCTCGTTTGTGTATTCCAGGGAAGAAGTTAATAGATATTCTTCTTTTATTGGTTGTTCGCATTCTTTGGGGTATATGCAAGATGAACCTAAAAATATAAGCTTTTCAACATTATTTTCGTGCGAAGCTTGTATTATGTTCATTGCGATCTGAAGATTGTTGTAAAGAAATTGACCTCTATAGGTATCGTTAGCTAAAATTCCTCCAACTTTTGCCGCACAAATTACAACCACTTTTGGAGAGTTTGATTTTATAAACAAGTTAACATCTTCTTGTATTGTTAAGTCTACATGTTCTCTTCCTGCAACAAGAAGGTTTTTGTGTCCTGAGTCTAGTAGTCTTTTTGCCAAAGAACTACCAACCATTCCGTTGTGTCCAGCAATATATATTTTTTTATCCAAGAAGTTTGTAGTCATTTTGCACCATTTTTTTAACAAGTGACTTATAATCTGTTTTTCTCTTCCATCCTAATTCTTTCTCTGCTTTACTTGGGTCTCCTAAAAGCTCTTCTACCTCTGCGAGTCTATAAAAAGATGGGTCTACTTTAACTATAACTCTTCCGTCTGTAAGTTTGAATTTTTCAAAATCTTTTTCTCCTTCAATGGTATATTCTACACCTATGCAATCTAGGGCATTTTCCACAAAACTTCTTACTGTATGCATTTCTCCGCTTGCGAGAACGTATTCGTTTGGAGTTTCTTGATTTATCATTAGCCAGACTCCTTCCATAAAATCTTCTGCATCAGTCCAGTCTCGCTGGGCATCCAGGTTGCCTAGTTTTAATATAGGTAGTTCTGGCTTTGGATGGCTAAACTCTAAAACCTTGTCTATTTCTAGGGCTCTTTTTAGTCTGGCGATTCCGTCTGATATTTTTCTTGTAACAAAATCTATGCCCCTTCTTGTTCCTTCGTGATTGAATAGCCATCCTTGTATTGCAAAAAGGTTGTAAGACTCTCTATAAACCCTGACTATATGTCTTGCCGCACATTTTGCCGCTCCATAAGGAGATTGAGGCCTTAAGGGGTGCTCTTCGTTTTGAGGAGAATATACTACATCCCCAAACTCTTCAGATGAGCCTGCATTGTAGAATCTGCATTTTGGCGCGAACCTTCTAATAGCTTCAAGTATATGTAAAACTCCGTTTGAGTCTGTTTCCCATGTTTGTATTGGGTATTTCCAGCTTCCAGCTACAAATGATTGTGCTGCAAAATTAAGGAAATAATCTGGCTTAATTTCTATTACGCAAGAATTTATACTATGTGTGTCTGTTAAGTCTAGGTCTATTAGTTTAAATCTAGCTTCATTTTTAAGATGTTTTATATTCTCGTGGTTTTTTACGCTAAGTCTTCTGATTGAACCATATATTTTGTAGTCTGTGTTTTTTAGTAGATAGTCCACCATATGGCTTCCGTCTTGACCTGTTACTCCTGTGACAATAACTTTTTTGCTCATATTTAATTATACACTTTTGGTTTTAAAAATTCTGTTTGAATTTACTTTTCCTGCAAAAAAATAACCAAACGAAGAAAGTAATTCTTTTTTGATGTCACTTTCTGTTATAATTAATGGGCGATTAACATTTATTATTTTCTTCGCCCCTTCTAGGGCTTCGTTTTCATGCCTTTCTACATCTAAATGTATTACTGAAATTTTAGAATCCGTTGAAATAACCGAATCTAGAGTTGTTAGTTCAATATCTATCGTAGTTTTTGTTGCTTCTGGAACTATATAGGAGGCTCCACCTAGGCTAAGGCTTTTTCCCTTGAAGCCTATGTGGTCATTCCTTTTACCTACTAATTCCATAAAGCCTTTTCCTGTTTGGTTTGAAAGTCCTTGGTTATAAATAAAAGTATTAGGTAGCTGGTTTAAGCGGATAGTTTTTTTAGCATATTCAAAAAGTTCAGGCACAGGCTCAAACGTAAAAACTTTAGCGCTTGTCGACTTACTGATTGCTGGTAAAAAATCTCCATAATATGCACCAGCAGTAATCACAGATTTGTTATTTAAATTGTTAATAATATATTGAATGGTTTCTTTTTCCCAAACCTCTCCCTTGGCAATTGATGCAGCAACAGGGCGATGAAGTTGACTGTCTGGGACGTAATACTTGCCATAGATATTATTTCTAATGTAATTTATGTTCATTAATTTTTTGCAAGCGTTGATCTTTTGTTTTTTTCGATTTCTGTGAAAACTTTTTTATTTGAACCTAACGCCATTTCAATTTCTCTTATACCCCTTATTAGTTTAAACATTCCGTGAGGCTCGATACTGGCCATTTGGTCTGAACCCCACATCGTTTTGTCTAGAGTTATATGTCTTTCTATATATTTCGCCCCCATTGCCACAGAGCAAATTGTTGTTGTTAAGCCGTATTCGTGTCCACTGTAGCCAATTATAGAGTTTGGGTAAGACGACTTTAATTTTAAAATATAGTTTAAATTTACGTTTTGAGGAGGCGTTGGATACTCGCTATTACAATGCATTACAATAATATTGTTGCAGTTTTTAGAAAGTATCTCGTAGGCTTCATTAACTTCTTTTTCTGTACTCATGCCTGTTGACATAATAATTTTATTAAAGTTTTTCGAGCAAAATTCTAAGAGTTTGATATCTGTAATTGAGGCAGAAGCTATTTTTATAAAAGGAAGATTGTATTGAATTAAAAATTCTGCACTATCTATATCCCATGGGCTAGCAGACCACTCTATGTTTTTTTCTTTACAATAAGAATCTATTTCGTCGTACTCTTTTTTTTCAAATTCTATTTTATATTTATAATCTAAATAGGTAATTCTTCCCCAAGGAGTATCTTTGATTTTATGTTTCTGCGCTTCTGGTACGCATTTGTTTGGGTTTCTTTTTTGAAACTTAACGCAATCAAAGCCTGCCGCTTTTGAGATATCTATTAAGCTCTTCGCTGTGCTCAATTTTCCGTTGTGATTGATGCCTATTTCTGCTATTGTATAAGTCTGATCCACGAAGGATTATACGAACTAATTCTAAATCTTCTAAAGAATCTATTTGAAAACTTCTTGCCAGCGGAATAATTGCAGGCATTACATTTCCTCCATACCTAAGTTTTGTGAGATTAAAGTTTTGTTTTGTTGTAACGTAAAATGCGCCGTTCTCTTCGTATGTAATTGATTTTTGTTGTCTGAATGGTCTATTTTCTGGGTACCATTCTATTGGCTTGATGTTGTGGTCCCAATGCGGGGTCCAGTGTTTTTCTGTCGCGCTAAAGCAAGAATCACAGTCAAGGTTTTTTACTAAGTTTATTCCGTTATTTATATCTTGAGGTAGTATTAGTGGCGATGTTGGCTGTATTGAAACGATAATATCGCAATCTACATTCTCTAAAAAATGGGCGATAGCTTCTTCGTTTTTTGAGTTGTCTGTTGAAATTTCTTCTGGCCTGTCAATTACTTTCGCGCCAGATTTAATTGAAACATTTTTTATTTCTTTGCAATTTGTGCTAACCCAAGTTTCGTGACAGTCTGAAGAGCTAGAAGATTGTATAACATAATCTATTAATGGTCTTCCGTTTGTATTTATAATATTTTTATTCGGAATTCCTTTGCTTCCTCCTCTTGCGAGTATTAGTGATGCTACCTTCATTGCATGATATTATAATCTCCAGCCTTAACGTCAAAAAGATTTTTAATATTTTTTCTTAATTCTTCATATTCTGGATAATGTGGCACTTTGAGGTTGAGTCCTTTAAAATCATCTTTGAATATTGAAACGCAGCTTAAGTTGTATACTGAGTTTTTATTGTACCTTGCTGAGTTTAGTTTTTTTCCATGATTAAAATTATGAATTCTTCTGTCATCAATCCATTCTCTTTCTTTTGAGATATTATGAAAGTGATTTGACTTCATTGTTAGCATGTGTTCGTTGAATGGAAACTCCCAATCTTTAAATTCTGTTGGCCCAAAAATTGTGAAGTCGCAGTTTTTGTCAATATTTGATTCTTTGTTTATTTTTCTCATTCTCCATTGCAGATTATGCGAACTGAAAGCTATAGCTCCTAGATATAAGTCTTCATTTTCAAATAATTTTAAAAAATTTGTTAACCAACATTCTTTGCAGCCTTCTTCTATGTACGCGTCTTGATCGCTGATAACAATGTATTCTGAGGGATTTTCTTGCAAGTCGTCCTGAATGGCTTTTGTTCTATTTTGTCTAGAATTGTTATCGAATATGTATGCTTTATTTATTCTTTCTAGATTAATATATGACTCTATGTTTTTTTTAATTTGATTAGAGTTTTCGCTTTTATTTTCTATAACAACAATTCTATGAGGAAGCTTTGTTGTTTGCTTGATTCTGTCTATAGTGTGAAATATTATTTCTTTAAAGTGAAAGCATGTAAGATAAATGTTTGTCATAACTGGTCTAAAAAAAGTTTTAAAGTGATTAGTTCTTCGTTTTTTACAATACTGTTTTTGCTGAGAACTTCATATACTCTTATTATATCCTCAGTATCCCCTTTTAATTTTACAGAAGGTAGGATGTTTATTAATAGGTTGTGTAGGCATTCATACATACTTACCTCCGATTTAAAATCAGCCATGTAGTCATGTGCATTTCTGGTTTGGTGAAAAAAGGGTGAAGTTACTGCAAATAAAGAATCATATTCCCACATACATCTTTGAGTTACATACATTTTTAAGATATCACAAAATCGAAACGAAACTGTGACTGGAATGTATAATAAGTGAAATAAGTTTGAGTCTACCCATAGGGTAGACTGAGTATTTCCTTGGGAATATATTCCCCTTTTAAAAATACACCCCATTCCTTCTTTGAATTTAAATTCGTTTGAGTATTCTTTTGAAGTGAGTCTAAATATAGCATCTACATCGGGATTTCCATTGACTAGACTTTGTACGACTCCTACTTTCTTTAAATCAGAGTTGGTTGCATCCCTATTAGCTAATGATTGATTTTTGTTTATCAATTCTAAAGGGTAGCCTCTTGCCCATATATTAGAGCTTGAGAAATATTTTAATACATTTGGAGTTGTTGTTGAGCCTAAAATAAAATTATGCTGCAATTCTTTCCACTTATAAATATCGCTAGTTGGAAAGTTGTCATCGTCTGTATCTAGAATAGAAGAGGGATTTTTTTTAATTGCATGTAGGTATCCTAGGTTCTTTCTACAGTAATGATTGAAGGGTAATTTTTTTGAAAGTTCATTAAAAACTTTACATTCTGCTTCAATGTAATCTATATGTTGTTTGTTTTGATAGGAACCACTTGGAGTTTTTAAATCGCCTGCAATTACACATTCGTAACCATAATCAACTATCTTATCAATAAAAGTTTCTTCTATTTTATTGATCGTTGTAATTACGGCTGTTTTATTTGAGGCCATTAATTAATCAAATCCTTTATATTGCTTTACCGAGTCTTCAATTAGAGATTTATTATTTACAATTGCATCTTCGATCATTCTGTTGATCGCTTCAACATATCTTGGTCTTTTAATTTTAAAACAAGTATCGATTTTTCTTTTAATATCTGCCATTTCTCTGTCGCTTTTAGCTTCAGCGCTTAAGTCTTCCAGATACCACATTCTACAGTGTATAATTGCAAGCTTTTCTATAACCTCTCCTATATTATCTGTTTGTATAATATCGTCAGGTATTTCCACCTTTTTGTCTACGTTAAGAATTTCGTGAACTTTGTTTTTTATAATTTCTTCTACTTTTTCTCCAGTCATAAATTATGATATATTATTTATTGTTGTAATTACGGCTGTTTTATATACAAAATATCATAATACTCTTTTTGTTTATTTTTTTTAAAGCATTCTTTTTTTACCTGCTTGAACCCCATGGTTGATAAAAGATTATCAAAATCTTTAACTTGAGGGCAGTTTTCGTAAGATTCGAAATTAGGGGCTTCTAGTACAATTTGCTCACATGTCTTTAAGTAATCTTTTGCACCTTTTAATATAAGTAATTCTGAACCTTGTGTGTCTAGAATTAAAGTTGTATACTCTTCTGGGTTAATTTTGTTTTCTGTGATAATTGAGTCTAGTTTTTTACTTACTAAAGTTACTTCTTTAGTATAAGATACTTCAGGCCATAATTCTTTATGTTCTTTAAGTTTTAATATAGATGATGAAGATTGATTATTGTTTGATATATAAAATTTATACTCTTGCGAGTCTTTATCTGTTACTAATTCGTTTATTAAGAATTGGTTTTGGTAGCTATTGATTTTATTACTTAGCTCTTTATTGTATAATGCTTCTATCCATATAACTTTTGCAGACATAGTTTCATATAAGTCTGCTTCTTGGGCTATGTTCGCGCCTATATGAATAACGCCTTTAAGGTTTAGATTATCAAGCATTTATTTTTTGAGTAGTTAATCTCAGTTTTGAGATTGCGTTTGCAGCCTTTCGGCTTTTATTAAGGTCTCCGCTTGTTTTGAGGTAGACTTCATAATCTAAGAATAACTTGTATCTTTCTGTATTCTTTAGTGGAATGTGAGGATTGAGCGAGCAGTTATCTTTAAAGTCATTTAATTCTGGTAAATCGAAATAATCTTTAAGATCATTTCTTATAAAGAAAGAGTCTGTTCTGTCTACCTCTATTAGGTGGTAATTATGTTCGTTTGCTGCGAGGTTTAAAGCTTTTAGTGATGCTCCATACCCCTTGTCTCCTTGCCAATGTTCATTTGGGTCATTTGGGAATGTAATAGCTTCGTCAATTGAGAAATTTGCATTATATTCAACGCTTACGAGTCTAGGGGAGTACTCTTTTAAGACTGCATCAAAAAGCCATAAGTCCATAGAGTCTACATCTATTGATAGATAATCTAGTTCAGTAGGGATATTATGTTTATGAAAGATTTTACAAATGTTTTCAGGCGTTAGAAATTCTTTATGTAGGTTTATTTGTTTGTTTTCAAACTCCCCATCAAAAAGAACGGAATCCCATCCTTCATCTAAAATTAGTCTTGCTGTATTTGATCCAGTTCCAACTGTAAGGGATTCAGAGTTGAAGCCGAACTCTACGCAGAATTTATTTGTTGCGCCAATTTTATTGAAAACATTTTTTATGATAATGTCTTGGTTTGATTGTGAATATTTTTTTTCTATCATTTTTGTTTTGTATATGGATATCCACTTAGGTTGAATTCTGGTTTATCTTTAACGTTCTTGATATCCAAGGGGGAGGGTATGGGGCTGAGGTCTAATTCGGGTAAGTAGTTGAATTCTGTTTTTCTTAAAAAAGTTAACTCTAGTAGATCTGGTACCTCATAATACCCGTTTGCTTCTGAGCAATTATTGTTTGGATGTAGGTGTATTAGGTAGTGAGTTTTGTTGATTTTTTCTAAAGCTTTCCACCTTTCTTTTTCAGCTGAATTCCTACCCCATTTGGAGTTATGATATTCGTTTCGCAGCCTTGGGGGTTCTATAATTCTGTGAAACTCTATAACCATTTGTTTTATGTTTTTAAATAAATTAAAAGAATTAATCCATTCGAATTCATGTCCTTCTATGTCCATTTTTAAAAATATGTCTTTATGTTTCTCTGAGACGTCTTTTAGGTTTTCGGTATCCGCTGATTTATTTGGTGATATATTTTTTTTAATAATCTCTAAATTCTTCAGAGGAGATTGATCTATTGATGATTGTTTATCGTAAGCAAAACATTTTAATTCTGGGTTGAGTTTCAGAAAGTCAATTTCAAAAGATATATCGTCTTCTATTCCTGCAGATAAAAATAAATCATATTTGAGATTTTTAGCTATTACATACCCGCCATCATTTACTTTACCCAGCCTAATTTTATCTTTAAAAAAATACCTCTTGAGATTTTTTAACTCTTCTTTTTTATCCATGATATTGATTCGTTTTTTATTTCTGTATGACGTATATTTCTGAATTAAAATCAGTCGCTTGCTTTCCTAGACTCCAATGTTTATTTAAGTAATCTGTTGCAGCCATATAATTAGGATGGTTGTAGTCGTGAACTAATATAGCTCCTCCTTTTTCTAATCTTGGCCATAAGTTTTCTAAGCAAAGTTTCGTATTATCCAAGGAATGATCATGGTCTATAAAAATATAAGAATATGTTTGTTTTAAATGATGCTTCTGTGCGAAGAATTTTCCGCAAGGCATGTGATAAAAAGAGTGTGTTTTTTCAAAGCCATTATTTTTAATGTTTGGTAAAAATGTTTCATAATTATTTATATCTACTGAATGCATTTGTTTTTTTCCTTGAGTGCTTTCTAGGGCGCAGAGGGTTGAGGCCCCTTGATAGCACCCTATTTCAAGTAGATCTCCTTTTAATTCTAGTGATAATTTACTCCAATGATTTAAGGCATCTATATCTCCTTGAGATAGTAAAATATTTGGGGCGATTTTGTGGCAAGTTGGTAATAATTTATTTAATAGATTTTCTATTTTCATTTATCTTCTGAGTTAGGTATTTTTCTGAAAAATTTTAATAACATCTTCTTGGTACATTCCTCCCCTCATTTTCTCAAAGAAGTTCTCGTGAAAGAATTGCGCTGCATTAATATCAGAGATTCCGAATGTTTTGAATAGGGAATTTAGAACACTGATAAATTTACCCCTAAATACTCCCATTTTTTTAATATGTTCTTCTCTTATTAATTCTGGGTCTAATTTTTTTTCAATTATTTGTTCGACAGCCTTAGCTACGTCTTTTTGATTGGGCTCAGTTATGATACTATTGTTTAAGTTGTACCATAGCTGCCTACCACCTTTTGATGGTGTTGATACAACTGGAACTCCACATAACAAGTATTCTGCTGAACAAAAGGAAGCCCCTTCTTCCTCTGATAAACAGAGCCCACAACGACTTTCGTTTATAATATCAACAATCTCTTTTCTGTTAAGGTTTTTAAAAGGGTCGTTTAGGCTTTTGGGTAATTGAACCTTTGGATTATTATGGTTAGCTCCTCCAGCTGCTAAGGCTAATTTTTTTATGCCTGAAGCCAAGTAGTGCCTCTTGAATTCTGTAGGTCTTGCGATATATAGGGCATTATATTTTTTTTCAGATTGAATGATTTTGAATCTTGATTCATCCATCCAGGATGCTTGTGGAATTAAGTCTCCATTAAAGCCTGCATCGCTGCCATAGCCCATTTCGTCTAGATCGTTGTAAAGTATAAAAAACTGCTTCTGGCTAATTCCTAGTTCATTTAAAACCTTTTTATTAGTTTGGGCTATATGTTGGCTCATGTTCCAACCAGATAGAACAAAAAAGAAATCTGTTTCTCTTATATGGCCTTTTACTTCTTTTAACCAGTTGTAGTTATGGAAAATATTTTCAATTATAAAAATCCTACATTCTGGCCTATCTAAATATAGGCGGAATGGGAATGAATTTCCTGGCCAGGTATAAAAACTTTCTTTCATAAAGTTGGACTATGAATATAAAAATTAATTAAGAGCTGTCCACCAATTATAATATGCTTCTGTGTTTAATTTTAAGTTTGTATGGGCGCTAAAAAATTCATCAATAGCTTTAGTGCAACCTGTAAACAAACCATGTTTGTAATCATGTCCAGCAAGAACTTTATTGCATTTAGGGAACCAAGCTTCTAGTTCTGATTTAACCGAATCATAACTATGATCCGCATCTATATAAACCAAGTCAAAAGATTTATCTTTTAGTAATTCTGCCGCCTCTACCGAGTCCATTGTTAACTGAGTAAGGTTTTTGTATTTTTTGTGTAAATCAGGCCTGAGGTGATTTATGTCAATGGACTGCACTTCCATATCTGGAAAACGCTTAGCCATAAGTTCACTTAAGCCTCCTGACTGGGATCCAATCTCTACAACCGATTTAATGTTGTATTGTTCGATTAATTTGATTAATACTGGCCCGCTTTGAGCATGCCCCCATCTATCTTTAGTTAGTCCTAGGAATTCTAGGCAGTCTTTTCCTGTTTTAAGTTTATTCATAATGTTGTGTATTATATATAGAGTTTTGAAAAAATTATATTTTTTATAAGTGTGGGTTGCTTTTTATTAAGGGAAAGGTCCAGCCTGCCGATTTTAATTTATTAATATGTTCTTGTGGAGGTTTATTTTTAAAACAAAAAACGCAAACAAATTGACCCATATCAGTTGGGTGTCTATCGTGATATTGTTTGATTAAATTTCTGATATGGGGTTCTGTTTTTTTGAATTCTTCTCCTCCTACATAACCCCCGTTTTCGTTGATTATAAATTCAATCTCAAATAAGTTTCTATAGCAAATATTGGTATAACCTAAGGCAATAAAAGATTTTATTAATTCTTTGATTGAGAACGCAAATTTAAAATTCCCGCAAGACTCATAGGGTTCGTCTCCTATACTGTAGCTGTTGTCTTGCGGTTCTATTATATATATCCCCTCTTTGCAAACTCTTAGCATTTCATAGATTGCCATGTACGGCCTTGGTAAATGATGTAAGGATTCCTTTACGACAACATAGTCGAATGATTCGTTTTTGAGTGATAGTTCTTCCGCGTCTTGCTTTGAATATTCGTCGATAAACCCTATGTCTTTTGCTGCTTTTAAGGCTTCTATTGATATATCCGCTGAGCACGATTTATGTCCTAAGGAATTAAAAAAATTGCCTTCACACCCACCTTTGCCATCCATGAGGTTTAGGATCTTGCTTTGAGGTAAGGACTCCCAAAATTCCTTGCAAGCATAAAAGGGGAATGTGTGCCTTAAGTAGTTTGAGTTTTGACTATTCCACCACCAATTATTTGCTAAACTGCCAGACTCTAAAGCTTTGTCAACCTTTAATTGGAAGTCTGAACTGTGATGCGATTCCTGTAGATTTTTTAATTTACCCGCTTGAGCGTCTAGTTTATTTTTCATAATAATCTCTTATACATTTTATGAAATTTTTACCAGAAACTTCTTTGTATGCCTGGTAGCAATTTTCTCTCATCTTGTTTTCTTGTTTTGCGCTAATTGAGCTTATTTTTTCTCTTAGTAAACCGTAGTCGGATTCTTTCATTTTTAGAACACAATCTTCCCAATTTAAACCTTTAATTTCTGGTAGTTTCATTTTGTCTGAAAGAAGAACTGGAATTGCGCCAGCCCTAAGGCTTTCGTAAAATCTGATTGAGGAAGGACCTACTCCTCCAGGACATAGGGAGTATCTTGAGTTAGCTAAAACGTCTTTATATTCTTCGCAGTTATTGTGGTCCATGATGTCAGATAAAGCATTTTTTTCTAAACTCTTTATTTGTTCTCCATAAACAGCGTTATCATAGTGCCATCTCTGCCTCTCCATGATTAGTGAATTTTTTAGATGGCCATCATCTCTGAATATCTTTTGCCTAATTCCAGAAACATAATCGCTTCTATGCATTCCTATAAAAGAATATATTATTTGCCTTTCTTTAACTGGGTCGACTTTAAGTGGGTCATATAAAGGAAAAGGTTTAATTTTTACTTCGTCTAAGACCTCCTCTTCTGCGTGAGGCGTAAAAACTGTAGTTATTCCAGCTTTTTTGAAAAAAGGTAGTAGTTGTCTAAATCTGTATGTTTGGCAGACTGTAAAGCTGTTTTCTATATAAGGAACGTTTTTTAGGTAATCTAATGCTTTGTTTTTTCTTGGATCTTGTTTGTTTAAGTTTATCCACAAATCTGCTAGGGTCGCCCACGGTATTGCTTGATATTTTTTGTTTAGTTTTTTATTTTTTGAAATCAAAATTGCTGCGGCAAGTTCTGTTATGACTGGTTCTTGCCAATCTACGTCTTTGTATGGAGAGTTCATGATAGTAAGGGTCTTGTTTGTAGAGAACGAAATGTTGAATGTATATCAATGCCGTACTGTTTTGAAAGGTCTGAGTTGTATCTTGCTCCTTTGCTTTCAGTACTCCAGTTTGCAGAATGAACTTCTTGCCTTATTACACAAGGGTTAAATAAGTCAAAGGTTGTAATTTCTTGTCTTTCTAGTATTGCGAACATAGCAATATCCCACTCAGGCTCGCCTATAATGTAATTTGGTAACTGGCTTTTTACTTGAGGCCATAAAGATCTTTTTATAAGAAAAGCATCTCTGCCTCCTCTAGATCTTACGTCCGAATTAAGGCTTAAAATTTCATTTAAGTTTAAATCTTTTTCGTTGATAACTCCGTCCGCCATACAACATATTGATCCGTAATATTTTTTTGAGCATGCAGCTATATATTTACAGAATGAAGGCTTGAATATTATGTCTGCATTCGTATAACCTATCCACTCCGCGTCAGAGTTTTCATAAATATTTTGAATTAAGTCTATAATGAAAGGCTTATCTCCTTCTATTCCTACACTTGAGCAATTTTTTTCAGGTATAACGTTTTTAAAGGTAATTTTTTTTGAAGATAATATTTCTATAGAATTCCTACTTTCTTTTGCTAGAGCGAACCTTGTTGAATTTAGGTGTTCTGGGTGGTTTACTGCTATGCAAAAATTTTCTTTTAATTCTTGATCTTCTTCGTCAGACATTATAGCCATTTGATCCGATTTTATTCTTAATAATTCTGTGTGAAGCTTTAAGGAATTGGATAATTCTGCTGATTGTCTTGCTAGGTCTAGGGTTTGTACTGAAATTAAATTTAAAGAATCGATTGAAGCTTGAGAAACTCCAAAAGGTTTTTCTTTTTTATGTTTGTGGAAATCCTTGAATTGGTTAATATCTTCTCTTCGCTGTTCTGGTTTTGCTTTTTTACAGGGGTTTGCGTAGACTAATATATTATTAATAAAGGAAGGTTTTCTTTTACTGATTTTGCCTTCGTAGTTTGTTTTTAGCTTTTCAGAAGAAAGTTCGTAGAACTTATTATCTAAAGCCTTTACTTTGCAATAATTAGTCTTAAGTAAATTTAGTAGACCTACATCATGATACTGTTTAAGGTAATTGTTAAAAACATTTGATGGTTCTCTTGCTGATAATAGTTTCATAAATATAGACCTTGATTGAGGGTTTGCTTTAATATACATTAAACCTAAGGATAAATGCTGGCAGTCGCTCGTTATTAAGGCAATATCTTTGTCTTGTATTTGAAATTTTAACTCTCCTGAAAATTTATCAAAAACTGTAAATCCTGCATCCGCATATAAGAAATAATTTCCCCAGCTTTCATTGATTGCATTGAGAATAAAGTGAATTTTTTCTGAGTGAAAGTCGTCTGAATTTGCTTCCGCAAACCTTAATTCGAATTCTTCTAAATTATTTTTATCAAGTATGTGTTTTTCGTTGGCCTTATATAGGCAGTAGAAGTTAGTTTTCAATTTTAATATTTTTTATCCTTTCTATTTCTTTTAGTGCTGGCTCTATGTTTTCTTTTTTAGTGCTAAGACCTTTTTCATTTCTATAATATAATGATAGTGGTGAATTTATTTTTTTAAAGATAGAATTTTGTCTTGCGGCTCTTACCCACATTTCGTAGTCTCCGCAATATTTGTAAGATGGGTCAAAGTGTCCGTATTTTTCATGCATTGATCTTCTCCACATGGGGGATGAGTGAGGGGAGTTGTTTTGTAATAAACTTTCTAGGGAAAATTCATAACAAGGGAATATTCTAAACGAACTATTGTTGTCGAAAGTCTCTAGCTTCTTATAGGTTTCTAAGGTTTCTCCATATACAAGGTCTACGTTTGGGTTTTGTTTTAAATATAAATACTGTTCCTCTAGACACCACTCTGCTTTGCAGTCATCTGTGTTTGCGTTTGTTATGTATGGAGCTGAAGAACTTTCTATACATAAATTCCACACCGCGTAAAGTCCTGGATCTACTTCTAGTTTAAAATAGTTTATATTCTCAAACCTTTCGCAAAATTTTTTTATGACAGGTTCTTCGTTTTGCTGGGAGGCCGCGTTTATTATGATTAATTCGCATTCATTGAAAATAGTTTGCTTAACAATGTTTTCTAAAAAATGTTCTATATATTCCTCGCAATTATATACCGAAGTTATGATTGAAACTTTTTTCATATTTTTGTGTTTATAATTGTTTTTGATGATCTTGATGAATTTATCCTAGATATGTGTCCCGCCTGCCTTAATCTCTTTAAAGATTTCGTTATCCTGCTTACCGAAGAAGGTTTCTTGTTGACTATAATTTCATTAGCCATCTCAGCTTCTGTTTTTAGTAAAAATTTACCGCCTGCCATTTTAGTTTTGTCTACTAGGTAGGTATAAGTTAATAGGTCATTCATTATCAATTTCCCAACCTCTATATCTTTGATTATTTCCGCAGGAACTTGAATAAACTTTAAATTCATTTAGCTATGATATATTACATTTAATTAAAATGCAAGTCAAAATTTACTTGATTGTTAGTAAAAAATTACTATCCCAATAAGCATATAAATATATTCATATAAATAAAACAGACCTATTAGAATAATAGGTCTGGAAAAAGAAAAGAAATAACTTGACTAAATCAATAATACATGATAAGATTATAGGTCATATGGAAAATAAGAAAAAGGTTTACATAGTGTCATGCGCAGAATGGATGACGCTGGCAACTGGAAAAAATAGTGAAGGGGCTGCTACGGAAGCTTTTGAGAAAATGATAAAAATGAAAGGGGATAAGTTACAAATTTCTCCAGTTATAGAGACTACCTGTCTTAGCGATATAGAAGATGATATCGAGCTCGAGCAGTATAAAGAGTTAGTATATTGTCCTAAAATTATGGCAAACGCAGGTTTTCATGACTCGGCAAAAACCTTTTCACATATTATAGAGGAGAGAAACAATAATGAATGAAATAAAATTACCAAAACTAATAGGGGTATCAGGAGTAGCGAGGTGTGGAAAGGATTCATACTTTCTTCTTGCAACCAAACGTTTAAATAAATCTAATCAAAAAACAATGCGTTGCGCATTCGCAGACGCAGTAAAACAAGACTGCCACCAACTGCTCGTAAAAAAATCAGGCATATCTGCTTTTACTAAAGATGATGAAGAGAAAAAGTTAATAAGGCCTTTGCTTGTTGCATATGGTCACGACTTAATGAGGCAAATCGACCCAGATTATTGGATCAAGAGGTTAGAGCTATCTCTTGCTGTAGGAGAAAAAATTAATGCAACACAATTTGTTACAGACGTCCGTTATGTAAACGAAGTAGAATTTATTAAAGAAAGGGGTGGCAAAATTGTACATATAGAACAAGAAAATTGCCTACCAGCAAACGAAGAAGAGGCGGAAAATGACCCACAAATCAAAGAGCTTGCGGATCTCTTAATTAAATGGAAACATGTGGGAGACAATAATATTAAAAAACTCCAGAGCCAAGTAACCAAGTCTCTCTCAAAGCTAAAAATATGAATAGCGAAAATATTAAAATTAATAGCTTACCAGACATAGATTTAATCAACATAATAAAAAATTGCGATCATAGGGCATCACATGCCATGGATGAAATAATCTCTAGGCATAGCGGAATTTTTATAGAAATGATAAATCATTTTGTTCCATGTAACAGTCCTTATTGCAGCAGAGAAGACTTTATAGAAGACAAAACTTTTTATATTTACAAAGCATTAATGAAGTATGATGAATCTCGTGGTGCAAAATTCAGCACACACTTGGGCAACGAAGCGAAATGGTTATGTTTAAACACTTACAATAAAAATAAAAACAGACAGGAAATACCTTCTTCAGACACAGACTTTGATAAAAATTTAATCGACGAACCTCATAAAGAAGCGATTAAAAATGAGGCATACAAAAACATAATAAAAGCTATCAACGAGCATCCAGATGCAAGGGTAAAGAAAATCTTCACGATGAGATATATTCAAGGAGAAAAAAATAAATTAATGCCGTGGAAGAAAATAAGCAAAGCTTTAGATATGAGCATTCAGGGATGCATCAATATCCACAATTCAACAATAGAAAAACTTAAAACTAAAATTAAATAATGTTAAATAAATTTATAGGAATTGGAAACTTAACAAAAGACCCAGAGTTCAGAGAGTTTTCTGAAGAAAAATGCGTTTGTGTTTTATCTGTAGCAATAAATATAGGTAAAGACGACAAGAACCCACTATATATAGACGTGCAGTATTGGAACAATTTAGCAAAAAACTGCAATAAATTCCTCTCTAAAGGAAGAAGAGTTTTCGTAGAAGGAAAGCTAGCTATAAATAGTTGGACTGCAAAAGACGGAACAAAAAAGCAAAAAATGTTTTGCAAAGGAGATGTTATAAACTTTTTAAATTCAGAAAAAAAAGAGGAGCCAAAACAAAATAAGCCGCAAAACAAAGACTTAACAGAAGAAGACGAAGAACTTCAAAATATCCCTTTCTAATGACAGACCTTATAGTATCTTGCCCAATAAACGACACGAGCATAGGAAACGTTAGTGTAAATATATTAAGAGAGTTATGGAAACAAAAAATAAATGTTGCACTATTTCCAGTGCAAAACAATATAGATTTTTCTGTTTATGACAAGCTCCCCGAGGAATTTCAAAACTGGGTAAAACTTAGTGCTCAAAACAAATTCAAAAAACTAAAGAAAGACACGCCTGCTCTTCAAGTTTGGCACATAAATGGATCTCAAGCAAAGTTATCGACAAAAAGTTTTTTATATTCTTTTTACGAAACAAGCAAACCAACCTTAGCGGAGATAAATATATGCAAAACTCATGAAAAAGTTTTCTTTAGTAGTAGTTACGCTAAAGACTTATTTACTAACTGTGGACTAAGCAACATAGAATATGTTCCGCTTGGGTTTGACGAAGATTTTCACGAATCAAAAAGGTTATATTTAGATGATGTAGTTCATTTTAGCCTATTAGGAAAGTTTGAAAAAAGAAAAAACACCGCATTAATTTTAAAATGCTGGGCAAAACATTTTGGTAATGACCCAAAATTTCATCTATCCTGTGCGATTATGAATAAATTCATGCCAGCAGAAGATCTAAACAACTCCATAGGTCAAGCATTAAACGGAGAGGTTTATCAAAATATAAATTTTTTACCATTCATTCCATCAAACTCTGAATATAATACTTTATTAAACTCAATAGATATCGACCTAACTGGATTAAGCGGAGGAGAAGGTTGGAACCTGCCATCATTTAACGCAACCTGTTTAGGTAAATGGAGTTGCGTCTTAAATTGTACAAGTCATAAAGATTGGGCAAATCAAGATAATAGCATCCTCATAGAGCCTAACGGAAAACAAGAATCTGAAGATGGAATCTTCTTTAAGAACGGTGGAGAATTTAATCAGGGCGAATTTTACACCTTTGACGAAAGCCAAATAACCACAACTTTTGTAAAAGCAATAGCCAGACATAAACAAAAAAACATAGAAGGTCAAAAATTAAAAGAAAATTTCAATTACAAAAATAGTGTAAATAGTTTACTGCAACATATAAACACATAACACCAAACAACACTTCATTATGTTTTCGCTTCCAAAATTTAAAATAGAAAAAAAGTTTGAAAAATACTCAAAAGAAACAGTTAAACAAACTGTAGGCTGGGGCTTAATAGAATCTAAAATCCCTCAATCATGGATAATGTCTGAGGGCGAAGGAATAACTATTGCGGTAATAGACACTGGACATCCAGTCCACGAGGATATTAACCCAGAGCAAATAATGGAATGGAAAGGTCACAATAAGATGTCAGCCATAAAGCCTCATAATGCTATAGAAGGCGAAAATTTTATAGAGTACGAAGATATTTATGATAAAAATGGACACCAAACGCATTGTACTGGAATCATATGTGCTCAAAATAACGAACTAGGAATGGTGGGGATTGCCCCTAAGTCAAAATGTATATCTATAAAAGCTTTAGATTCTAAGGGTTTTGGTACTCCAAATAGCGTGCTAAAAGCATTAGAATACGCAAAAAAAATAAAACCAGACATTATATCAATGTCCCTAGGGTCTTCAAGCGCATATCCACCAATGCATAAAGTAATAAAAGATCTTTATGAAATGAACATACCTGTTGTCTGCGCAGCTGGAAACAGCGGGCAAGCAGGAGTTAGTTATCCAGCAGCATTCGAGGAATGTATCGCTATAGCAGCGTACGACAGCGCAGGCAGAATCGCAAATTTTTCATCTAAAGGCGAAGAAGTAGACTGGGCGTGCCCAGGAGTAAACATCTCAAGCACTTTCTTAAACAACTCGTACGCAAGGTTAAGCGGGACATCAATGGCCTGCCCATTTATGGCTGGCATAATAGCTTTAATGTTGGCAAAACACAGAAAGCTAGAAAAAAGCGGAATATATAATGACTGCATAGAAGTAGAATCAATAAGAAAACACTTATTAAAGTACACAGATGATAAAGGCGCAGTAGGAAAAGATAATTCGTGGGGTTACGGAGTTATAGATGTAATTTCTACACTTAAAGCTATAGAAAACCCTGAACCAGAGCCTGAACCAGAGCCTGAGCCTGAACCAGAACCTGAACCAGAGCCTGAGCCAGAACCTGAACCAGAGCCTGAGCCTGAACCAGAACCTGAACCAGAGCCAGAAAAAGATAGTAAAATTAAAAATTGGTTACAAAAAAACATTGCTTGGGTTGTCGCGGGAGTTTTTGGAATTATAACTGCAGTGCTAGCTATAATAAATTTTACCGACGATAAAATTTCCATACCAGAACCCCCACCGTTAGAATACGACTTTGATAAAAAGTTCGAAAAAGAAATGAAAGACTATTTAGATAAGAAATGGAAAGATCAATAAACATATATGTTTTAAACTTAATTGAAAGAGAAGATAGATTAATTGAAATTAAAAAAAGAATTAACAAGTTAATAATCCCTAAAAATTTTTCACTCAACTTAATCGAACTAAAATCCAAAAAACCAGATTCAAACTCTGGTACGCTTAAAAGCTGGACAGAATTTAATGATAAAGACCTAAATAAGGTCACTCAAGGAAGTTGCGCAAACAAAATAAAAAAATGGTGGTCAAAAGAAGTTTCAAAAGGAGAAAAAGGATGCTTTATTTCCCACATAAACGCTATTGAAAAAATAAAAACTAACCCCGCAGAGATAAACTTAATACTCGAAGATGACGCAGACTTTAATGAAAATTTTTTAACTCAATGTAGGCGTTTAATTTATGAAATCAATGCAAGAAAAAACAATTGGAATATGCTTTTTTTAGGAAGCTCGAGTAATTTAGATTTTTATAAAAAAATAAGCAAAAACATACAAGAGCATAGCTACAGCTTTAACGCGCACGCATATTTAGTAAACAGCGCTAATGTAGAAAATATTCTTTCTATAAATTATTTAAATAAAATAATACCTTACGATGAATTTATACCCGCTTGTACATTGTCCCATCCTAGAGAAGAAATAAATAAATTATACGTTGATAAAAAAAATAAAATTAATGCATACAAATCCTTAAAGAATATTTCTTGGCAAAATGATATAAACAAAAAAAGCGACACAAACTAATGCCAGTATACATATATCAAAACCCAAATACTCAAGAAGTAAAAGAAATAATTCAATCAATGAACGAAGACCATACATACACAGACAGCAAAGGTTTAAAATGGAATAGGGTATTTCATTCTCCAGAAACATCAATTAAAGACACAAAATTAGACTTCAGAAATAAAAAAGATGTAGAAAAATGGGAAAATGTTTATAAAAAAAGATATAACCACAATAAAAAATAATGCCTCTATACGTCTACCAAAACCCTAAAACTTCTGAATACATTGAGGTTTTACAATCAATGAAAGAAGAACATATTTATATTGACGAAAATGGATTAAAATGGGATCGAGTTTTCCTTGGAGCTGAAATATCTTCAACTAAAATTTGCGACCCATGGAGCAACTCAGATTTTGTAAATCAAACAAAAAATATGAAAGGAACAGTAGGAGACTTAATGGATAAAAGCAAAGAGATGTCAGAAATGCGAGCAAAAGAAAGCGGAGGAGTAGACCCTATTTTAGATAAAAAATTTAAAGATTATAGTAAACTTAGAGGAGGAATAAAAGACCCTGAAGATCCTTCAAGGAAAAAAGTTTTTGAAAATAAACACGTAAAAATTAAATTAGATTAATGACAGAAGAACAAAAAGAAGAAAATCTGTATGTTTTCGAGAAAACACCAAAGGAGTCAGATCAAAATTTTAATGCAAGAAAAAAATATCCATCTTTTATATGGAAAGGATTAAAAGACCCAAAATGTTCTGAAGAAAAATTTACTACTTTATATTTAATTGATGAAAATATAAGGAGTACTATAGAAAGAATGCAATTTGGTTTAAAAAATGGCTGTATAGCTACATGGCAACAAGATCAAGAAGGCAACAAAGGAAAAGACTGTTCAATGGAATGCGATTCTTTCAACAACAGAAAAGATTAATTATATATAGTTGCCCAACCTACAGAAGCGCTGTAATAAATAAGCCTAAGAAATCTACGTTGATCACCTGCACTGTTTTGTCCATTTAAAACTAAGTCGCTCGATGAAGAATTTATGTACCCTCCATAATAAGGGCCAGGAAGTTCAACCGTTAAATTATTAGCTTGCCAACAACCTTCAACATCAACAAGTTTTATTTCATCACCTATTTGAGGGTTTTGAGGTAAAGTCATTGTTGTTGCATGTTGACAAGTATCAACCATATAACTTTCTCCAGATACAGCTGTAAAAGTTGTAACGCATTTTTCTATCCACCTAAAATCACAGCCACACTCGCCGTCTTCTCCTTGGTCTCCAGGCTCACCCTTCTCTCCTCCAGAAGGTCCCACTTCACCTTTATCTCCTTTTTGCCCTTCTGCACCTACTTCTCCTTTGTCGCCAGTAGAACCTATATCACCTTTATTTCCCGCAGGCCCTTCTCCTCCTTCAGTTCCAGCATCTCCTTTATCTCCAGGCTCGCCCTTCTCTCCTCCAGAAGGACCTATATCTCCTTTATCTCCTTTTGTTCCCGCTCCAATTTCTCCTTTGTCTCCTATTTCGCCCTTATCGCCCTTGGTTCCTCCTCCAGCTCCAGGTTGACCTTTTTCGCCAACAGTTCCATCTTCACCTTTAGATCCTTCGTCGCCAGGTAAACCTTTACTTCCATCTTCGCCAACGCTACCTTTTTCTCCTTCAGGCCCTTGATCACCTAGAAGCCCTTTTTCTCCAGAAGAACCTTTTTCTCCTTCTCCTCCAGCCTCACCAATAGGTCCCTGATCACCAGGCGCGCCTTTAGCACCAGCATCTCCAGCAACACCTTTAGAGCCAGCATCTCCAGTAGCGCCTTTATCTCCAGCCTCTCCCTTTTCACCGCCTTCACCGCCTTCCGACTCTCCATCTCCATTGCTAGCATAAGCTAGTGAATTCCAAGGAGTTACACCATCACCATACTTAACCTTTAAAGTGTCCGTTTCTAAACCAGGTTCCCCGCTAGCTAAAACGGGATTTTTACTAGACCAATCAAGCTCAGAACCTCTTCGAAATAATATTTTAATACTCATGGAGTTCCTCCATCTACAGTTATTGTATTGTCTCCAGTATTAAGCTCTTGAATTATAGCCGCATTACTAGATATTAAATTAAAATTTTCATATATTCCGCTTGCGTTTGACGAACAGCACGTTCTTAAAGATTCCAAATCGCTAGGTAATACTGGAACAGGAACCTCTCCGCTACCTTCTATCGTACCGTAGTTAGAATAAACAAGCCCCCAACCAGAATTATGTTTTACAAAATGAGAAGATTGATAATCCCCAGTTATATGAAAAAGACTTCCGCCGTCTATTTTATCTGGAATCTGAGGGGTAACAATAAAAGAATGTTTAACAGCTCCATGAATGTGTTCACTCAAGCCAGTACCCTCGCACTTTATAATAACCTCCGACCCATCTTCCTGTCCTTGAGGCAATATAATTTGATTCATCGATCCGCCAGCGATTGCGGAATTATCAATTGAAACAAAACTATCATTATACCCAAGAATATAAGGAAAAGAGGTTCCTGCGCCCAACCTTAAATAATTCTTATTAAACAGCGACCCCACATCTTGAACTTGGCCAAAAACATTTCTAATACCTATGCTGTCACTAGTAACGCTACCTATATCAGCGTTAGGAAAATTAACATTTTCTGCCTCAATATAATTTGTATACAACCCATAATCGAATAATCCGTAACCATCACTAACCCTAAAAGATATATCATTATAAACTCCTGACCCCCAATTTGTTTCAACATCTAAATCTCCTTCGACAAAAACATCTAACATTGAGCTTTCTCCACTATTTACGACATCAGCTACATCATATATTCTTTGCATATGATCTAACTGGCCCGTAATCTCTATCTCTAAATCAAAAAGACCTTTCGCCAGGCTATTTAAAGTAGTAGTAAGCCCGTCGATTTGTTTTATCTGGATAAGGTTCATGCCATATATTATACACTAAAAATATTTGATTTAAAGAGGCATCCCAATATAATCACCATGAGCATTTCTTTATACAAACCAAATTCAAAAAATACAGGCTGCGGCTTTAGTTTTCAAGGGGGGTTGGACAATAAAACAAAAGAGACAACTCTTTACATAAAAGCAATCAAACAACACTCTTGGGACTCAAGCAAAAAACAGGGTTACTTCTCGAAGAATGCTAAAGATCCTGATAAAAACATTATAGTAAAATTTAATGAATTTGAATGTGGAGATAT
>MDTB01110327.1_pt1 | contig 26432 bp, 37 predicted proteins | sample 811161 | NCBI WGS metagenome assembly MDTB01 (sample SAMN05326650, study PRJNA326480) | marine metagenome | isolation source: seawater | place: Mediterranean Sea | collected 2009 | reverse complement strand
TCACACAGTACTCACTAACGTTCTGTTCATATTTAAAAATAAAGTCTACTGCTTTTTTGACATTGTGTTTGAGGAATTTTGAAAAACTCCAATAACGCATACCTAACTTTTTTCTTACTTGATTGTACCACCTGTTGAGATTTTGTGTGACCTCATATGCTGAATCACCTAGCCATGCCACCCAAGGAGCCAACCTTGTGATGCCATCGAATGCATCTCCGTGTACAACGAAATATTTTTTGCCATCTGCTCCTTTGTGAACACGGTCTGGTACAATTTTTATTTTACCAAAACGCAAATCCATGTCCATCCATTTACGTAACACCTCATCGTGGTTTCCGGGTAGGTAGTACACCTTAGTGCCTTTACGTGCCTTGCCAATAATTTTACGAATCACGTTTGAATGTTCCTGTGGCCAATAAATTCTTTTTTGCAGTTTCCAGCCGTCGACAATGTCACCCACGAGGTATAATTTTTCCGAATTGTTGTTGCGAAGGAAATCGTCAAGCACTTCTGCTTGACAACCTTTGGTTCCAAGATGCACATCTGATATGAAAATTGTCCTGTATTTTGGCATCAAACATATTTATTTTAATGGTATTTTTGAAATGTTACAGTTTTGTTAAATACTATTATATGTTGGAACCTTTTACATTGATAACAATGGTATGCTGGTTGGGTGGACCACCCAACTTTGTCGAAGACAAATGCGATTTCAAAACTATCAGTATGAAGGACACAAACAGTTACCTGGAATGTGTTGTGAGAGCAAACGAATACGTAAGAAAAGAATCAGATCCTATTTTCTCTAATTATGGAGGTACACACAACATTGCGTTCTGCTTACCACAGGAACAATGGGAATTGTTGTATGGTGATGATGATGTGTTGACTGCCAGTCAATATGATAAGGTATGGGCCGAAGGCAATATACGTACCACTTACAAAAAATATATTACAGGTTAGGATGACTCACCGTTGTTACAACTTGCCTTCTCTTAACAACTTCTCTCTGTTGGCCATGTGCTTCATTTGAATCTCTTCTTTTGAACCACCAAAGTATGCCACTGCATAACCTTCTGCTATCATTGTGTCTGTTAAATGTTCCCCTTCAATAATGAAATCGCCTAACACTCTACCAAACTTACCTTTTTTGTCTTTGCCTGATTTGTCAATTTCTGTTTTTAACACTTGCATTGATCCAATTGGCATTTTAGTTTTAACAAATTCTTTACTTGCCAAACCAAATCGTTTTTCTTCTGTGTCTCTGGTTCTTGACTCTGGCGTATCAATGCCCATTATTCTTACACGTTCTTTGTGCATCCATACTCCAAACCCTAAATCAATGTCTACATCTACAGTATCTCCGTCTACTACTCTTAGTATTTTACAGTTATATTCGTACATCAATCATTCCAATTATCTATTTGCTCTTTTATCTTTAACTTTTCTTTTTTCAAGTCAATTAATTTTGATTTGTGTTCAAATGTCCTTTTATAAGATCTTTGATTTTCAAGATCCATTACCTTCTTTGACAGATTTTTGTGTCGCGTGATTAAACTCGATATGTTCATAATCTCCTCCTTTGAAAAGTTTATTGCTGAACTTTCTAATAACTACTGCTCTTGACAGCATTTTGCTATCTTGCTCGTAGTACATTATACTCAGTCCTATGTCTTTTTTGATAGTCCTTTTTGGTCTATCAATCTTATACCATTTGTATACTGCGTATAGTTCTTGGTATTCGTATTTCAAGTCTTTAGTATTATCTTTAAGATATTCTAACGACTTAACAATATCATCTGGGTATTGTTTAAAAATTTTTGTTTCTGCAAACTCACATAAAGATTCCATAACGTTGTGCAATAGTATATCACTCATTACAACTTTCCTTTCATCTTGTATCCTATATAAATGATATAGTCAACTATTAGAAAGTTAAAAAAGAATCCAAGTGGTGTAAACATCATACCAAATAATGCTGGAATAAACCAGAAAACAAATATAAGTTTAAAAAAATAATCTGGCAACATACCAGTAGGTACTGTCCAAGTTGGCCAATTTTTATTCTGATCTATCTGATTCACTTTCAATCACTTGTTCGTTTGGTGTTGGTGGTAATGCACCGTTGTTAATATCTTGTTGTACTTTGTCAGCTTCTTCTTTAGATGCTTGTCCGCCATAATGAAACTGATTTGCAATATTGCCTTTGAATACGTATGCTCCTTGATGATCTAAATCAATTGAAGGATCCATCCAAATTGTACCGCCTAGCTCTTGATATCGTCTACAGAAAGTATAATCTTCTGATAGATATCTTCTAGTTGTAGGATCAATTATTGTATCAAATAGTGCATACATATATGGATCATGTTTTGGATCTGTGTTTAAATCATTTTTGTAATGTAGTTCTGGCCATTTGTCAAACATTCGTTGTATTACTTTTCTACTGAACATCATAAATCCTGTTCCGCCATCATACACAGGTAGTAAACCATTCTTTAACGGAATACGTCCTTTACCATCTGATCTAACATTAAGAACATATGATGCTTGATGTTTTAATACTTCTTGTTCTGTTGCTTTATCTCCTAGCTCATGCACCGCTTTAATAATGCCTTGCCAGTTAATTGATTTTTTAGGATATGCTCCAACAACAACTTCAACATCGTCTCCGCCATCAATTAGTTTATCCCACATTTTAATAATTGATTCAGCTTCAAAATGTATATCAGCATCAATAAACATCATCTCAGTATACTCTGGATTGCTCATAAACATTGCTGTCAGTGTGTTTCTACCTCTTGTAATCAAACTTTCATTTGCTATTGTGGCCAATGTAAAGTTTAAGTTATGAGTTTTAAATAAAATTCCAACTCTTACCATTGCTTTAAGATATGATTCACCAACCATTCCTCCGTACGCCGGAGTGGCTATAAACAAGTGTCTTCCTTTAAACTTGTCTAAGTTAATTCTAACTTGTCCGCCCATTGCCTCTTGTAAATTATCTCCAGGCTTTATTTCTTTTTGCTCTGGTGCAGGTTTTCCTTGCTTCTCAGCTTTTGCGGCTCTTTTAGCTTCGCGTTCTTCTTTCCATTTATCACTGAATTTTTTGTTCATTTTTTTCCTTATCTTAAAGAGTATGTTCCCAGTGATTTCTCACTTCGCCTTTATACCAACAGGCTACTCTTAAAAGTTCTCTTGGCTTGTTTGGTTGTATTGGTGGTCTTTTATGTAACGTGGTTAACTGGTCTTTTAAAAATATTGTACCTTCTTTCCAGTTACATTTATAAGTGTACTTGCCACTTTCTACCCAATCGTTCCATAAAGTATCAAACAATTCTTTACTGTGTTCATATACTGTACCGTCTTCATATATAAAGTCTACAATTTCCCATGGCTGAAAAAATATTCCTTTAATTCCCAAAGGATGATTTGGTACCATTTTAAACTTGCCATACTTTCCTCTTGCCGGTACTACTTTGTCTTTATATTTGTCTTCTAAATTTGTTGCAAATTTTATTTCACTTACTTCTCTATTTTTTTTAATGTCATCATTAACTTTATCACTTGTCCACCCTTGTGGCATCCAGTGTGGCATCATTGGTTTTTTATCTGTGCCATCTATTGTAAGAATATAAAGTTTTTCAAATAATTCTTTATCAGCATTAGTTAACGTTTCCCAGTAAGGTATACTTGAGCATACCCAAGTTGATGTATCATACGTAATTGTCTTACCCATTACTCCAACTATTTCTTGTGCATCAATATTAGGAATTAGATTGCAATGCCATCCAATTTCATCGCAGTCACCAAACAGTCCTGGATTTTCACCATCAACTTTATCGTTTGAAACTCTCCAAAAATATTCACTGTGTTCTTTATCAGTACACCAAATATCAGGACTTACATGATATCCATACTCTAAAGACCATTCTGCAAACTCTTTTGGAGTGGCTCCACTGTCTTCAATTGCAATATATCCGTGTTCGGCAGTAAGTTTACTTGCTTCTATAGGATCAATTTGACTTAATTTTTTACCTTGAAAAATCACTATTCATCTCCTTTACCTGGTGTTTCAGACAATAATGGTAATTTGTCTTCTTTATAATTTGCTGGTGCATATTTTTCTGCATCTGGTAATGCTTCAAGCATTGCTGTAAGTACTGGCCACGGTCCTGTGGAAAACTTTTTATTAATTTCTAACATTTCATCTTTGTCTGGATCTTCAGCACTATCAGGTTTAATTGCTTCTACCGGACATTCAGGCTCACAAACACCACAGTCAATACACTCATCTGGATTAATAGCTAAAAAGTTTTCTCCTTCGTAAAAACAATCTACTGGGCAAACTTCAACACAGTCTGTATGCTTACAAGCAATACATTCTTTTCCTACGTAATATGTCACTTTTTATCTCCTACCAACGTCATAGCTAACTTGTAATGATTGTATGCTTCTTGAACTGCTGGATATTGTTCTCTTAGTTTTCTTTCTTTTTTACTTCGTTCTTCTAGCACGTTCAATCTTCTTTTCATTGTACCAACATCGTTTTTTTGCGAGTTTTTAATTATTGTTCTTCTAGTTCTAACTGCTTCTTCTTTGACAAACTCTTTTAATAATTGAATATCTTTTTTAGTAATCTCTTTATCCATAGTTAAACATTAACATAAATTTTGTAAAAAATCAAGTATTTTTAGTTTCAAAATTTAATGTAAGTCTCCTTGTTTTGAACTCTGCATTCCACGGCATTGCTAATGTGTATTTTCTACGATCCCATAAATTTAGTGTTCCCGGTTTACCATAAGCTAAAATATTTTCCAATGATAATCCATAAAATTGCTGTCTATCAAATTTGTGCCAATCGCAACTAGTAATCCAATTTTCATTAATAGTATTCCAATCACTATCACTAAATTCAGCACTTGTATAGTTTCTGATTGATTCATTAAATCTAATAGGTTCATCTTCTTTTAAAAAACTTATTCTACTTCTTTTTTTCCAAGGTGTGGTTTCTTCAGTATAATTAGGCATATAATAAGTGCTCCAAGGAAACCATTGATTAAAGATTGCCGTACTATACTTTTCATTATCTAAATCAAGTGCAATTGTTCCTTGGAAAGCAGGAATATTTTTTAAAGGTTTTTCAAGTATTTTTTTAGGTGTCCATTGAGCTGGACTTGTTAAAGGAAAGTTATCTCTTCCTTTGTTACGATCAATAATCATATTACCATTTGATTGAGTTACATGATTAAACTCGTTTATATTTTGTATAGATATTTTAGTAATATCAAAATTGTCAAATCCAGAAGTTTTCAAGTTATTTGTTAATACTTCTGATATTCCTTTTAATACATCAGTGTCAACTGAATTAACAAAGTCATTATATATTAGGTTGTCTTCATCTAAATCAATATACTCACCTAATCCACAAGAGTTTTTAGGATCAGAATCAAATGTTATATATTCAGTTACTTCTGGAGGATACTCTGGATGAAAAGTAAATTCTGGTATTCTTACTTTTTTATTTGTTAGTTGTGATAAATTTTCAGTTAATGAATCATAGAGTTTTATTGTTTTATCAACATACTCGTTAGGTAAAAAATTAGTAACTGTTTTTGTTTCCGTTGTTTTAGTAGCTCTAGTTACAAAAGAAAACATTGATTTTTTATTATCTGTCATATCAACCTTTTGTTGTTAATTCTTTTATAGTATTTATTATGGCGGAGAGAGTGAGATTCGAACTCACGAAAGACTTGCGCCTTTGCCGGTTTTCAAGACCGGTGCATTCAACCACTCTGCCATCTCTCCAGTTATTAGGCTTGTAATATAGCCTTCTTAATAATTATCTCTATTAGATTGCCTAGCCCATTTCTTCTTTGTTGAGTAAGCAATTGTACAAATCCTAATGCGTGAAAGTCTTCATTTTTAATATTTTTAATATCATTAATAGTACATTCATTAAAACAATCAGCAATCACGTGAGCAATTCCTTTTGTTATCATTGCATCACTATCATATTTTACAAACACTGTGTTATCAACTACGTCAACATCAACCCATATTTTACTGATACAACCTGGAATTAGTTTTTCATCGGCTCTTTCAGATGTCAATGTTGTTGGCTTTTTAGCTAGATCCATTAGGTATTCTAATCTGTCATGTCCTTCAAGCAGTGTGGTTGTTTCTGCCCATTCTGATATTTTTTCTTTAATCACTAAATTGTCCAGCTTTTTAATTGTTCTTTTGTTGGCACCATAGGATCTAACTTTTCAATCTTGCCACCTTTTTCTAAAAACTTCTTCATCTTCTCATCAAGTTTTTTTTGTAGTTCTTCTGGTGACGGCTTTGTATAATCTTTTGGTTTATCTTTATCTTTCATAGTTCTATTTCTGTTAAATTTTTCTCTCTGTCTAAATATTTGTATTCTACTTTGACAGGATTAAATTGTTTAATTTCCTCAAAGATAATATTTTCTTCAAAGGGTCCGCAAGTATAAACATCTAATTGTAAAAGTCCTGGGCTGTCTTCGTCCCAACAATGTAAAGCTATATGAGATGTTTCAATAACTACTACACCTGTTAGTCCTCTATTGCCTTCATCATTCACATAAGCAGTTATAGGTCCTTGACATATTACCATACCAATTTTTTCAACTAACTGTGTTAACCACTTATGAGCCCATTGAGGACTTTTTGGAGTATTGTTTACTTCTGCTCTAATTATTAAATGTTTGTGTACAAGTGCCATGTTAAAAGAATAACCTCCACATTGCTATTGTATTCATTAATGTGAACCATGCTGTTAATACCATAATCCATGCACTCATTCTATAATATGCACCAACTAATCCAGTCGCACTACCAATCCAATAAAAAGGTATAAACAGATCTGGCCTTGGTGCCAACACTGTATAAGTTAAGATAGCACTACCAATTATAACTGTGATAGCACTTGCCATTTCAAAATAAAATGCAAGAGGATTTGTTTTGAAGCTTTCAGTCCAGAATTTTTTAATACTTGTAAACATACCATCCATATTTAGTGCAACGGTTCTGTTGCAAGGTCCGTTGCCAACCCCGGTGACCTAAATTAGGCCGCCATAGCTAGATTTTCATCTGCATTTATAGTTTTGTTGCGTTAACCGAGCTTCCGCCGAACAACTCCGTTTTTCTTTACATCCTGGTCGATCCTAGTTCACCCCCATCATAAACACTTCAAGCAATGCACCAATTGTCAATACTATTAATCCAAATTGTATAAATCTTAATAGCAAATAGGTTACTAGTTTATCCATTTTTCACTCCAAGTGTTTATGGTGGAGGTGCTCGGTACTGCCCCGAGGTCCCTAAAACTTATTCCAAAAACATCAACATTGTGTAACTATTATACACGAAATTTTTGTAAATGCAAGAGAGAAAAGTGTTATAAGCCTAATGTTTTTATTGTGCTGTAAGTGGCTATACCCGCTGTTAGCAAGTAAGCTAAACAAGGATCTTTAAGAAGACCTTCTAATAGACCAGCAAGTGCGGCCTGTTTTAATAGTTCTAAAAAGTTACCTAGATATTTTAAATCACCTTTAATAATATCAATTAACATTTTTATTAAACCAACTATACCCATTGCCAAAGCTACAAGTCCTACAACTTGTAAAATTTTTGCTAGTATTTCATTTAGTATTGATCCAGCTTTCATAATGCCACCTAAAGCATCTTCAATAAAAGCACATGGACCTGTTGACACACTTGGCAAGTTGCCTAATGTTGTTGATAATTGATTTATTGTACTCAATATACTCATATATCCTGGTAAACCAGGAACAACAATACCACCTGGTGAACTTGGAGAAGTTGGTATACCAAAATCAACACCATAAGTTGATGTGTTTCCAAGAGCTGACCACGGTGATGTTCCAGCGGCTAGTTCATCAATACACATACCACTTTGTCTATTTGAAAGATATGTAACATCTTTTAACACATCTTCAGTTAATTTAATTTGTCTTATTTCATCGTCAGTAAGTTTTCTTGATGATTGACCTGGGCCAATTACATTTCCTGGAACTACAGCTCTTAAAGAAAGTGTGGCATTATCCCAATCGTCTGGTAATGCAGTTTTTTGTTCTTGTAACTTTTCATTTATTTGTCTAATTGTACTGTCATGTGGATTTTGAAATCCTGCATAGGCTTTACAAGTTCTTCCAAAAGGATCAACATGATCTACTATGTTAAGAGCACCAGTAGAAAATAATGCTTTCTGTGTATCACTTATCTGACTTGTAAGTGGAATAATGCTATCTGGAAAATTTAAACTATCTGGATATGCACCACTAATTCTTTTACCTGCCATATTAACCTCCTGCGAAAACGTTTCCGGAACCTGAGGCTACCGAACTACCACAAGCAACCGGATCACCTATTCTTCCTAACTGTAAATTATTTGCAAACACTGTACCAGATCCTGCGGATAATGTACTACCATGACATACAACGCAACAATGTACACTCCATGAGTCACTTTGTCTATGTACTGAGATAGAATTTGCAAAGACTGATCCGCTACCGCCATTACTTGGCCTTGACGGAAAACATCCGTGTCCTGTACAACTATCACCTAATCTAGTTACTGCTGGCATAATAGTATTTATGTACTATTATTATGAAGTAATTATAGATGATTTTTCTTCAGGTGTTGGTACTTTGATGCTTGAAACTGTTTGAGTGTACTGACTAGAAGCTACTGAGTTTGCTTTTGTAATTGCTATTATTTTATCTGTTGATATTACAATTACATCTTCAACATCTTGCATCATCATAAATTGACTCATTGCTAAACCTTTTGGTGTATGCACTAGCATCATAGGTTTTGACAATCTGATATCGTCCATATCAGCTTCAACTAATTTAGCAATAACTTCATCGCCGGTTACTAATTTAATTGCAACTACTTCACCTTTTTCGTGTTTCTTATTATAGATCATAATTTAAAGTCCTTGAATGTATCTTTTGTTACATCCTGTTTAACTCCACCAACAATATAACTTTCTACTTCAGTTTCCTGCGGTGCAACTTGTAAACCTGCAGATGATAACCAATGCTGAGTCCATGGTAGTGGGTTTTGATTAACTGGTTGATCAAAGATTGGATCTAGTCCAATAGCTTTCAACCTTTTATTAGCAATAAACTCAACATACTGTCCTAATAATAATTCATTAAGACCAATTATTGAACCATCTTTCATAAGATGTTTAGCCCAGGCTTTTTCTTCTTCTACACAAAGTTTATACATATTGTAAACAGTATCTTTATTTTCGTTTACAATTTTTGTCATTTCTGGGTCGTCACCTTGTTGCCAATTTTTTATTATATGTGTACTCAATGCTAGATGCTGTGATTCATCTCTAGCAATTAAAGAAATAATCTTTGCAGATCCTTCCATAAGTTTAAGTTCACCAAATGCAAATGTACAAGCAAATGAAACATAAAATCTTAATCCTTCTAAGATGTTTACATTTACCATTGCAAGATACAATTGTTTTTTAAGTTCTTTAATATCACCAATACCTTTTACAAAGTAGTCTTGTGCTAATTCAGAAAATTTATCATAATTTTCTGTAACTGATATTGCTCTCTTTACAATTTCTTCATCATTTAAAATTGTGTTAAATACTTCACTTGGATCTGCATACACATTTTTCATAATATGTGTATAGCTTCGTGAGTGAATAGTTTCAAAGAAGTCCCATGTAATAATACAACCTTCTAGCTCTGGATTTGATACATAAGGTAAAAAAGCTAAACTTGGTCCTCTGCCTTGTACACTATCTAATAGTGTTTGATATTTTAAATTGCTTGTGAAAATATGTTTTTGTTCTGGTCTAAATGTTGTAAAGTCTGCTCTGTCTTTTTGTAAACTTACTTCTTCAGGCCTCCAAAAGTAACCTAACATTGTTTGATTTAATTTATCAAACTGAGGGTACTTGAATACATCGTATCTTTGTACGTTTTGATCTTCTCCAAAGAACATTGGCTCTTTGGTAAAATCTATTTCATTTCTGTTGAATACTGTCTTTGCCATTGGTACCTATTTATCTATATTGCACACGCATCGCAATCTTCAGCAGAATCGTTGTCAGCAGTAATAGTCTCTGTGCTTTCTTCTGCGTTGATTTGTGCAAAATCCTCAGCCGCGTTTTGGACAGGTGCGACGTCAACCTCAACTGATGCGTCAGTTTTAAAGTCATACGTATTTTGATAGTAACTAGTTTTCCATCCTAGCTTATACGTTGTTAGTAAGTCTTTAAACATTACACTCATTGGTACTTCGTTGTTTTCAAAATGTGTAGGATTGTATGACCAATTGCCTGATATAGCTTGATCAAAAAACTTCTGCATAACAGATATAATATTAATATAACCTTCATTGCTTGGCATATCCCATAGCAAAGTATAATAATCTTTTAAAGTTTTATACTGAGGTACTATCTGTTTTAATGGACCTTTTTTAGATTTTTTAACTGACAAATAACCTCTTGGTGGTTCAACACCATTTGTTGCATTGCCAACAACACTAGATGATTCACTTGGCATCTGTGCAGACAATGTTGAATTTCTTAATCCATTTTGTTTTACAAGTTCACGAAGTTTGTCCCAATTTAACTTCAATGTTGTAGCACATATTTCGTCTAATTCTTTTTTGTAATGATCAATTGGTAATTCACCATTTGCATATTTTGTTCTATCATAATATTCACATTTACCTTTTTCATTTGCTAAATTTGCCGATGCTTGTATTAGATAATATTGAAATGCTTCTGATAGTTCATGTACTTTTGTAAGTGCTTTTTTATCACTGTATAGTGCTTGATTTTTAGCAAGGTAATGTGCTAGGCCAATATATCCTACACCTAAACTACGTCTTGCTTTTGTGCTTATCTCTGCCGCTTTAACAGGATATTGTTGATAGTCAATAATTTCATCTAATGCTCTTACTGCCAAGTCACATAAGTTTTCTAACTCAGATAAATCTTTAATTACTCCAACATTGATTGCACTTAAAATACAAAGAGCAATTTCACCTTCACCATCAATATGTTGTACTGGTACTGTAGGTAATGTAATTTCTTGACATAAGTTACTCATGTTAACTTTGTCTGTAAACGAAGAATGAGAATTACAGTGGTCAATATTCATAATATAGATACGACCTGTTTCTGCTCTTTCTTTTAATAGCTCAGCAAATAACTGTTGAGCAGGAATTTTCTTTTTTGTAATTTTTGTTGAACGTTCGTATTTCATGTACATTTCATCAAATTCTTCTGTACCAAATGCATCATACAAACCAGGCACCTCGTGTGGAGAAAATAATGTTATGTCTTCACTCTTTAAGAACCTTTCATAAAATAATTTTGATAGTTGAATTGAATAATCTAGTTTACGAACTCTATTATCTTCTGTACCTTTATTATTTTTTAGTACAAGAATGTCTTCAATCTCTGTATGCCATATAGGGAAATGGACAGTAGCACTACCTCCACGTACACCATTTTGTGTACAACATCTTACAGTTGATTCAAACTTTTTAAGGAACGGAACAACACCTGTGTGTGCTACCTCGCCACCTCTAATTTTACTGTTGATTCCTCTAATACGACCAGCATTAATTCCTATGCCGGCTCTCTGTGCAATGTATCTACCAATTGCCATATCACTTGAAAAAATTGATGGCAGTGTATCATCAACTTCAACTAGAACGCAAGAAGCAAATTGTTTCATTGGTGTTCTAACACCTGCCATTACTGGCGTAGGTATATTAATTTTAAAAGTAGAAATTGCATTGTAATATTTTTTAATGTATTGAAGTCTAGTTGTTTGAGGATAGTTTGCAAACAAAGTACAAGAAATCATCATGTACATATATTGAGGTGTTTCATAAACATGACCCGAGCTTCTATCTTGTACAAGATACTTGTCGACTACTTGTCTAAGTCCTGCGTAAGTAAAATCCCAATCTCTATCGTGCTTGATGTAATCATTTAACTTGTTCCACTCGTCATCACTAAATTTATCTAAAATCTTTTTATCATAGACACCACGCTCAATATTTCTTGCAACAAGATATCTTAAAGGTATATGGTTATCTGAAGGTAACCATTTTCCAAATACGTGTTTTTGAAGTGAGAAAAGAAGTAGTCTGGCCGCAACGTATTGATAGTTTGGGTTTTCTAAAGTAATTAAATCATTTGCAGATCTAATTAATACGTCTTGTATATCTTGTGTAGACATTCCATCAGTAAATTGCAATCCCGAGTTCATTTCTACTTGTGATGATGACACACCTGTTAACCCTTCACAGGCGGCGTTAGTCATCTTGTGTATCTTTTCTAAGTTGAGTTGTTCTTTACGACCGTCACGTTTGACAATCTCGATCAAATCCGTTTGTTTATTCATTGTTATCTCTTTAATTCTTTATATTCTTTTATTGTATAGTCAGAAGACCTAAAGTGTCAACAAAATTCTGAAAAAATTGATGTTTTTTTGTGGACAAGTGTAATTATTTAAGAATTTAGGCAGTTAACCAATGTTTTAAAACATAACTTATAGTTGCATTTGTACTTCCACTACTATTATTATATCTTAATCTTAGTGTTGAGCCACTTAAATCTGCACTAAAGACAACCGGACTTGTAGTTGCTGTTTCTGTTCTGTCATCAAGTAGTTCAGCATTTGTACCGTCAGTGATAATTCGCATTGTGCCGGCCGCTAGTGCTGATCCAAACTTAAGACTGTAATCAATAAAAAAGCTATTTGACTTTGTAGTATCAAAAGTTGTTATGTTAGCAGTGACACCACCTTTTGTTAATGTTGCTTTCAATAAAGAAAGAGGTTTAACAAAAATGTTGTTTTCAAAAACTGGTCTAGAATCTTGAGTATAAATTTGTATGTTGTTTGCCACAGTGGCATAGTTTGATCCTGTTGCTCTATTTAAAAATGTAGCTAGGTTTAATGCCTGTGTTGGTGAATCAGATTCAATTAAAAAATTTCCATCACAAATAATTTTGCCTGCACCATATGGTAGATTTGAAACTGCTCCTCTAATATTGTTATCTGCATTTTTAAATGCACTAGATATCATACTTAATCCAGCTAAAGTAGATGCTGTTGTTGTTTGATTTCCAGATGCACCAACATCTACAAAACCTGTTCCTGTTGATGTGTCAATATATAACTGATTTGTTGTACTTGTTTGTGTTACGTCTAAACTAGGTAATGCTGTTCCTATTGCGGCAACAATTTCAGCCACTGTCCATTTTGAAACAACTACTACTGTATTGTTTTCAGCAATGGCGTTTGCAACAAAAGTAACATTTAAATTACTACCTGCTGTACTTACAGTATAATTATTACTTGGTACTACTTCAGGTATTTGATTAATATTGAATTTTGTAATTTCAAAACTCTCAGGATTGTAAGGTGATGCCTTGGTACCTGGTAACGTCATTTGTGAACCTTTTAATACTGATAAGTTTGCTTCAGTACCGTTACCAACAACGTTTTCTGTTTCAGCTAGTTTAAAAAATACTAGTCTGTTATCAATTCTGCTCTGTGTATCTGCTTGTGCATTAAGGTAGTTACTAACTTGTACCATACGATTTTTTGCATCTTGATTTCCACCACCAATATACAATTCTCTGGTATCAAGTGCTAGACCAATTTCACCTTCAGCTAAAGGTGTTGGAAGATCTACCTTGTTTCCTCGTCTGTTTTTTAATCTAACGTAATTTGTACTCATTTGTATTTCCTAATATTACTATTTATTAGTTAGTTTGTAAAACTCTTCTACTTTATCAAGCCACTTGTTAATATATGTGTCAAATTCTTTGTCTTTTACCATAAATTGCTGGTATTCTCCACTGTGCGACACTATAAAAATAAGCCCTGCTTGTATATTTGTACCATATACCTCGTTATGTGCTAAGGCATAGGCGGCACATTGTATAAAATAATCTTCAATCCACTCTTTCTTCTTAACTTTGCGACTAGTTTTAAAGTCTCCTATTGCAGGCATTCCTTCATATTCGCAAATCATGTCGGCCGTTCCAGCATATAAATTTGGAAAACATAAATGTTGTTCAATTGCCCAAACTTCATTAACATTTTTCATACCTTGATCAATAATAATGTCACTGAGCTGTTTAGCTTGTTGGTGTACTAAATTAGTACCTTTAGGTCTTTCAGTTCCTAATACATAATGCTCTAAATGATTGTGTGTAGCTGTTCCTAAATTTGCTGATTCTGTTACAATTCGTTGAGCTTCAGATTGGCCTACTCGTTTTTTCCATTGATTGAGTGCCGTCATGTCTTTAGTGGCACTTAAAATTGTTGTAACACTAGGAACTGGATTTCCATCTTCACCAACATAATGACGTTTGCCATTTATTGTTGTTCTTTTTAAATTTTTATATTGAAATTTTTCTTTTAGTAATGACACTAGGTAATATCTCTATCAATGGTTTTCTTTGCCATTTTGGCAACTGTTTTATTATTATCCATTGTAGCATCTTTACTGTACTGTGTCAAATTATAATTTTGGTTGAGGGTAACCTTTTCAGGATTAATACTTTTAACTAATTTCATATTTTTAACAAGGTCACCTAAGCTATTTGGTGTAACAGAATGACCCATTTTTTTTAATTCATCAACTAAATCGTTAGTATTAATTTCATATTTTTCTTGTCCAACAAGACTCAATAAAAGATTTTGAGTATCTGCTTTTAAATGGGAAAAATAATTTTCTGTGATTTCTTGAAGTTTCATTAGTCTTTTTTAGCTCTACCAAGTGGTTCGTCTTCTGGACCACTTGAAGCTTCGTCCCCGTCAGTTGCAACATCACTGTCTGCTGGGTCGATTTCTAAAGACTCTACATCATCTAAATCATTTTCAACTTCGTCTTCTACATCGTCTTCTGCATTAGACATATCAGTTGCAGGTTGTTCACCTTGTAATTTTAATACTTCGTTTTGTGTATTTTCTTTGGCTTCTCTTGCCATTTCTAAAATTTGGTCAATTGTTGCCATCATTGAGTTATTAAATTGTGCGGCAACATCCGCTCCAAATTCATAAGTCATTTTATCTACTAAAGCACCTAGTGTTTCGTTTTGCATTTTGCCTAAATCTTCAACTATGCCTTGAAACTCATCAACTAACTGTTGACTTGCTAAAACTGTTTCAGCTTTTTCTAAGTCTTGTTCTTCTTTAACAACTTCTTCTGTGCTTTCTCCCATTTCTTCGTCTCCTGAAATAGGTGAAGCTTCACCTGAAGTGTTATCTTGTTCTGCTGGTACTACTTCATTATCAGCAACTTGTCCTATCATTAAAACAATTGCTTCACTTAATAAAATATTTTTCGCATACTCTGAATGAGAATGATAAGAGTTGAACGGTAAACTTGATTTTAACTGTTCACGTTGTACATCTAATTCAGTTTTAACTTGGTATAACTTTTCAAGTTCAACTTGATCGTACACTTTAAAGCCGTAAGTCTCTTCTAACCAACGGTTGATCCTAGAAATTTTAGTTTCATAGTTACTTTGTAAATCATTTAATTTCATAACAAAATTATTTATGCTTTCAGGCTGTTATTTTTATGTACATACTGAGCTGATATCAGCTGATCAAGTATATTTACCTGGTCTTTAAGTCCATTAATGATGGTTTCAGTGGTACTTTTCTCTTTTTCAGTGGTTAGTAATTCTAGTTTTTTTGTATTTTCGTTCAAAGATTCAAGCAAATGTGAGTACTGATTGTTGTTATCAAGCAGTTGTTTGACTTCAATATGCTGTCTATTTTTATCTTCAATAACGGTAATAGTTAACAAATATGCTAGTTTATACTGGTTTATATCGTAAAATAGCTTATTATTTGTTTTAGTATCAATTACATCATATCTATGACTTTTATTTTTAGATATTAGTAAATGATCTATTGCAGTACCATCGCTAGTACGTTTTGTGTTTATTGCTATTTCAAAATCTTTTTTATGTATATTTGTTTTAACTACTTTGTCCAATAATACATCAAGTTTAGATACATTAGTTTTATTGATTAGCTTTTTCTTCTCATTGCCTTCAATTTTTAAGGCTTCAAATCTATTAATTTCACTTTTGATATGTTCAACATAAGAAACAGGTATTTTAGTATGCTTATGCAATATAGTGGCAAACCTAAAATGTTCTAAACATTCCTTTGCAGTTGAATAGTGAGGGTAATCGTAGTTTTTCATATCTCTAATTTTCTCTTGTATTCTCATGTATGCAATTACTATATTACATTTTTACTAAAAGAGCAAGAAGTTTTTATCTTTTTAATGCTTTATTTAAAGCCGCTACTCTACGTGATGCTGGGTTGAACTTCTTAGCAAACTTAATTTTTCTTTGTAATCTTGAACCCATTTTTGCTTTCATTTTCTTCATAGTAAAACGTTTTTTAATATCTAAAGGTGCACTGCAAACACTAGGGTTTGATACAATTCTTCCTTTTTTTCTACCAAAACTACAACGATATTTCTTTACAACTTTTTTACCACTACGGCCAAAAATCATTTTAGTTTCATTTACTGGTATGATATCACTAATAAACATTATTTTTTACCTATTTTAATTTTTGATGGTGCTCGTCTGGCTTTGATTTGCTTGTTAAACTTTTTAACATTTTTACTAACTGGATTATATCTTTTAGTTAAGGATTGTTTTTGGGCTTGGGCAGTACTAGTTCTTCTTCTAGTAGCCTTCATTTGCTGAGATTTTTTTACATTCATTGGTGCTGTACAAGTAGAAGGATCTGCTACTAATCTTCCTTTTCGCGGACCAGCTACGCATCTAAATTTACGTTTGATGCTACTCTTCTGCTTTCCGTATGCAATTTTAGGTCCAACTACTTCTTCAATTTTCATGTTATTTTATAATCCCGCCAAATACTACTGTGAACAAAATAGTCAACATAGTGAAAAACATAGTACCAGCTGTCCACATAATCACTTTTTCTAACTTTGAAAATCCTGCTTCCATTTTAGTTTCAACTTTTTCAATATGTGCTTCTACACGATCAAAACGATTTCCAATTTCTTCGTGTCTTTCTCTACTTAATGCAACATGAGTTTCTAGACTAGAATACTCTACTTGCTCTGGTGCTGGTTGTGGCTGTCTAGCCAAATCTGGTTTGTTTTCCATAACTTTCTGCTCTCCTAAAACTTTTTTATCCATGTATTTGTATTTACTCCAGAACAGTTTAATCTTCCACCAAAAAGCACAATGTCCTGTAAACGAGCTGTTAAAACCCCTACAGGATCATCATGCAATTGAAAAAGATTTGGTTGCTCCACTCCAAATACAAATTCGTAGCTATTTAATTTAAAATTTGGTTCAGTAAAAAACAATATTTTACCGTATATTGATATCATTTGCTTAATATGATCAAAGTCTTTATCGCTGTCATCACTAACTAGTTCACTATATGTTAATGGTATTTCTGTTGTCAGTCTGTATATTTCTGTAGATTTTCCCACCTGAAGATAGGTGTTTTTGACTGTATTCAAACTGTACATTAACGTGATCCTTTAGCAATGTTTTTTGGTACTAATTTCTGATCGGTAAATTTATTACCAATTAGCTTTCTTTGTTTAGTCATATCAAACAAAGTGCTATATAATTCGCTTTTTGGTAAAGTTGATCTTACATACTGTAATAATAATGTTACTGCTGTGACTCTTTCTTTATGTTTTAATATTTCGTAATCAGTTAATAATCTTCTTGCTTTTTTAAGTGCAGAACTTTTAATACCTAATTCTCTTTCAATTTTTACAAATAATCTTTCTAATCCTGATGCATCTTCTGTTTTAAGATTATTAATAAACTGTGTAACTGTTACTGTATTTTTTTGTAGCTTGTCTATGTATAAATCAGACTTTTTATCATTTACAAATTGTACAATGCTACCAGTTCCTAAAATGCTATGAATCATTAGATATAAATCTGTGCCATTTGTTCTAAAAAAATTATAGTTAGTATAGCTACTAGTTCTAGATGCATACTGTTTTGATATTCTTCTATACTTGTATTCTCTATGCATGGCTGTTAAAGAAAGAAGATACGCATAAATTATTTCTCCAACTTTTGTTGCTTCATAGTCGCCAATCTCTTGTCTAGATCTAAAAGCTCTACTCTCAGTTAAGTTTGTTATTAAATCTAATTGCAATGATTCCTTAGCAAAATTCTTTCTAGAAAAATCTAATCTGTCTACTACTTTAATAGCTTTACCTACATGGTCAACTGCAACGAAGCCTTCTTGATCACTAACTGTATATGTGTCGCCATCTTGAGTAAATGCATCAATGGCTTTAATATTTTTTAGCTTCTGATACAAAGTATTTTTAATACTAGATAATTTTAACCATAAACTATACCAAGATTCAATATTATTTTTGTTAGCAAAATATGATTTTTTCCATTCTTCTAGTGCTAATAATTTTCGTTGTCCAGCTGGTCCTTCTCTGCCAGTTTTTAATTTGGCTATTTCTTTTTCAATTCTTTGTTCGTAATCATTTGCAAAATTATTAAAAAATGCTGTTGGGTCTTGTTCTATTGCTCCTGCTCTAACCATGTTATTATGATTTGCATGAATGTATTCTTTTAACTTTTTTCCTAATTCAGATAATTCTAAAAATGAAAAAATATTTCCAGCTGATTGCATATATTTTTCTGCATCATTAATTGCTTTCATAACTGCTTTATGTTCACCTGATGTTAAGTTAACAACACCAGTATAATCTTTAATGTAAGCATCATCATACCATACGTCATCTGTTTTGTTTAATGACGATAAGTTTACATCAAAACTTGCTGTCATTTCTTCTAATGTATTACCAGAGTATGCTGTATGAAATACTATTCCTATATCTGCTTTTTGTATTTTTTGTGCAAGTTCTGAATTTACTGGCACTGCATAGGTAAGTGTATTTGGTTTAAATGCAATATATGATTTACCTTCATACTGAATATTTTTTAAACTGCCTTTAGTAAACAACAAATCTCCTTGTAGTACATTTGTTATTCCTAATTTAGATAAACCTATAAATGCTTTTTTTAATTTATCTCGTAATCCAGCTTTATCGCCATCTTCTTTAACATCTGGATGATTGCTTGATATATCATCTAGACTTTTATTAAGTTTAGGATCTTTATTAAAAACACCTTTTGTACCTACAAAGAACTTGCCATCACTAGGGTCTGTTCCACAAAAAATTGCTGGAGATCCATCCCATTTAATTGTAACGTTAAACTTCTTTGGGCTTGATGTTTTGGCCAAATCTGCTAGACTCTTTAAAAAAGATAGAGCTCGGTCGGCGCCTTGCTTTCCTTGAAATAAGGCTAAATCTTCTAAATGTGTAAGATGAAGATTTGTGTTTTCAGTAAATAGGTCATTAGCTTTCATTTGATTCGTTTAGCTTTTTTATTCCACGTTCGAATTTTTTAGGATCTTGTGTTTTAATACTGTTTATAAATCTTTTCACTAGATCATCTGCTGTTGCTTCATCATATGATTCGTAAATCATTTTACTAACATTGATTGCTGAACTAATTACATGGTTAGCTCTAATTTCAACCACATTATTCATGTCTGTAGACGGTACTACACTGCTAATCTCTTGTAATATTGAACGTGTCTGTTTCTTCATAATGTTGCCTCAGTAATATTTATGTTAGAAAAGTGTTAAAACAACCACGTATATTACTCTACTCGTCAAAACTACCCATTTCTCTTTGTCTTTTTAATAGATCTCTAAGATTTTTTGTATTTTCAGTCTTCTCTGCAACTACCGTTGTTTCAGGTTTTTCATTTACTGTACTGGTTCTGGTCTTGATTGAATTCAATAAACTGTTTCCAGACTCACTAGGCAAACTTATTTCTTCGTCATCATCCAGATCTGAAATTCGTAATTTGTCAATATCAAATGCTAAATCTATTTTAGATCCAACACCACCACTGCTTCTTGTTTTAATTAATTGTATTTGATACCTACCACGTTCACGCATAGCTCTGCTTGTAAAGATACCTATTAAATTATCTGCTGTATTAATTTTACTAATACCACCTGCAATGTGACTTTGATCGTATTCTACTTCTTCAATTGCACCTCTATTAAGTTGTGAAGCTGTTACTAGTACCATTTGCTGTTCTACTGCAAAATTTCTTAGTTCTTCAGACACAAACTTATCTTTAATAAACATATCTGCAGGAGATATTTTTTTATTAGTTGGAAACATTAAATCTAAGTAGTCAACTAACACTACATCAGGTGCAATACCTTTGTTAATAGTGTATTCTTTGATATAGCTTCTTAGATCATTTGTTGTTGATCCTGATGCCATATATTTGATTTGAAAAGTTCCACCGGATTTAGTTTTTTGCATACGAACTGCTAGATCAACATCATCAATTTTTTTAAATATTTCATTTGTTGGTACACCAGTTGTCATTGAGTCAACTCTCATTGCACTTAATTCTTCACTCAACTCAAATGTAAAGTAAACTACATTCATTCCTTGTTCTAACCAATTCATTGCGAGATTTTGTAAAAATAAACTTTTACCTGCTCCTGAACTACCTGCAAAAATGTTTAGTTCACCTTTGTTAAATCCACCATATAATCTATCATCAAGTCTTTTCCAACCTGTTTTAATAGTTCCGTTATTTTCTTTTAGTCTTAATAATCTTGCTTTAGGATCTTCAAAATAATCAATACCTAAATCTTTTGTCAAGCCAATACGAACTGCTTGTTTAATTTTTTCTTCTACTGGTCCATATTCAGACTTTTCTAAAAGATCAGCACTTTCAATAATTGCTTTTTCAAGTGCTTTATGTCTACAAAAAGTTTCAAACTCATCTAAGAACCAAGTTTTTTGACTTTCATCTAAATCAGGAACCAAGTTAATGTCTAGATCAGTTTTTGCTTTGATCTGTTCTGGTGTTGGTAATGAATTATATTCTTCAGCATACTCTATTAGTAGCTCAACTACTTCAAAGTATTTTTTACTAAAATATTGTGGACTTATAATATTTCTAACACGAACAAACAGATCTTTTTCTGTTATCATAAACTCTAGAAATAGTTTTTGTAAATCATCTGAATAAACTGTTGGCATATCTTTATTATACTCTATTTTGTTTCATTTCGCAAGTATTTCCAACTCACTGGAAAACTTTCTTGTATTAGTTCGTCAATTAAATCTGCTATTACTCTAGTTTCTTGTTGAGTATCACTAGCACATCTTAAGTTACATACTCTAGCAAAAGCATACAACGTTCCACTCCAATACCATTCAGTCATCATACTTTGTGGTAAAACCATTCTTGCCATTTCTGGTGCTACTCCTTGGTTTAATAGAGTTTCATAATATCCATTTAACTGAGACATCATGTTTTCATATTTGCTGTTGTCAACTGCTACTTCTCCGTCCGATCCTTGTTTTGAATTTTGTGGTCTGCCTCTCCAAGTGTTAGGTGTATAAAATTCTGGTTCATAATCAACATAACGTCTACTCACTTCATTCCAAGTTAAGCCAACTTGATGTTTTACTAACTGCCTAGCTACAAAAATAGGAGCCTTTATTCTGAATTGTAAACTAGCATGAGCAAAAGGTGACCAATGTTGATGTTTGGCTAAGAATGAAATTAACTTTTCGTCATTGTCTTCAAATTTATTTTTAGTTTTTGCATACGAAACTCTAGCGGCATTTACAACCGTTAAGTCCGAACCCATCTTATCAACTAACTGTACGTTCAATTTCTTCTCCTAATATGTTGATACAATCTTATCTGCGATACCAAATTTAACTGCTTCCTTGGCACTTAACCATCTATCTTCTGGTGGTAGCAAAATATCTCTAACTTTCTTTTCACTTAATCCAGTACACTTCTTATAGTGTTCAATCATTCGTTGTGTGCTTAATTCAAACTCTCTTACTCTTGCAAATAGTTCATGTTCTTTACCACCCGATCCCCAACTATATTGATGTGAAAGAATACTAGTATTTGGTGTTATAACTCTACGACCTTTTGTACCACTCATAAAAGTTAATAGTCCACATGATGCAATCATACCAAGTCCTACTGTTTTTACAGGAATGGCTGATCCTTTCATTGTGTCAATCAATGCAAATGCTGAATGTACTTGTCCACCTGGAGAGTTAATTATTAGTGTTAACTCTTTTGGTCTTTGTGAATTTGGTAATAGGTTTTTTTCAATAATTGTATTAATTACTGGCTTTGTTGTTGTGCTATCAAACCCATCACTAAAGTATATAATACCTGATTCATACATTAACATACCAGGTTGTAACGGTTGTGGTTGTGGTTGTTTTTGTTGTTGTCGTTTTTTGTTTGCTGTTGTTTCTTCGCTTGTCATTCTGTGACTCCTATTTTTTTAAATATCTGTATCTTTGCCATGTTATTTGTGGCACTTTCTATTATTGATTCTAGTGTATGTAATCTTCCATATAATTTTACGGCATCTGCACAATCTTTAATTGTTGATTTCCAATCTGGAAAACTTACATACCAATTGTTTTCAGTAGCTACATCAATTAATGAACTACCTGACTTATCTCTATCAGGACATACAATAACTGTTTTACCAGCCGAATTAATAACGTCTATTTGTCCTTGTGTTAACTTGTTTCCTAAAGAACTGACAGCATTGATACCTAATGCATCTAACACACCTTCTGTTATTATAACATACTTTCTATCATTATGCAATTGATCAAAGTTGTAAAGATAACCTGGTTGAACATCGCTATAATATTTTGGTACATTTTCTTCTTCAGCAATTATTCTAGAAGTATAACCAACAATTTTTTTGTTAGCATAAAAAGGAACAATTACTCTTTTATTCATTTTCATAAAAGGATCTGGACTCCAGTAAAACTTTTTATAAAAGTCTAGTCCTCTATCCATTAAATATTTGTATACAAAGACTGCATCAGCAGGTGGATTATATGATCCATGTATAACTTCGTCTATAAGTTTTGCATTTGATGGCAATCTTTTTTCAGAAAAATCTGTTACAGTTTGATATCTTTTGACTACTTCAGGTTCTTCATCTTTTATTCTCATTGCTTCAAATTGAAGTTCTTTTATCTTTTGATCTGGGACTCCAATACTGCCTAAAAGACTTTGCATTTTTTTACCCAATAGTCTACCAGGAGAAAATGATGCTTTATATCCGCAGTTAAAACAATGATAACTTGTAACGTCACTAAACTTAAATCCACCTCTATGCCTAGAGTCATTTCTTGCGTGTCCTTGTGTTGTACACATTGGACAGTTAATTGTGTGCCAGCCAGATGGTGTCTTTTTCATCTTAACAGCATGGGCCATAATTGTAGATTGCAAGTTCATTAGCTTATTATAAGAGATTTTTTAGTAAATGTCAATTAGCTTTTAGGAAATTATGCTAGATAACTCATAGTTCCAACATCATATTCAGAAAGTTGAAACCTAGTTTGATTTTTAGGATCCATGATACTATTAAATATTTCACTAGCTACCATACCATAGTTTACTCTACTGTTCAAAGTGAAATCCCACATAGAAGCGTTTAAGTGAGAAACAAGGTTTTGTGTTAACAAAAAACTTTCTTCAAGCTCACGTTTAGCTGTTGCTATTCCTTCAGCTATAAGAGAATTTCCAATAGTAGAAATAAAAGGAGGAACTATTTGTATATTTTTTTCTACTAACTCGTATATTGGATTATTACTTGGTGTAAGATTATCCTCAAAAGAAAAACCTATATCATTACATAGTATAATAACTTTTGGATTGTACTGTATTAACTGTTTGCTATATTCTGGTGTAATAATTTTATCTGTTAGTAGAATATCTGCATCAGATGGACCAAACTGTTTATGAGGTACATAGTTAAATTGTTGCTTGGCAAGATCTAAAAATCCTTTATTAAAAACTCCATTATTTTCAAAGTCGCCTGTAATTTTATAATCAGGATATTTTTCAATAATACCCATAATAGTACCAAAGGTAGAGGTAAAATCAGCTTCAACTATTTCTATACCTTGATCCCATGCTATACCTCTTCTAACTGATTTTAATAAATTAAAATTAAGACTGCTTGACGGATAAACTTTAATATCAAGTACATTGTTTAATCGTTTACCAATCATAGACGCTAGGTGTTTTTCAATAACGTCTCCATGATCTTTAAATTTATTAGCAATTACCCAAACACCAGGATTCCAATTTTTTCCAGATATTAATGATTTGTGTTTTTCATTTTCTAATATTAACTTTGCTCTATTTTTAAAATCATCAGCATCTATATATTCAGTAGTACATACTCTATGAAGTGTTGTTTTAGATCCTAAGTCTGTAGAGTCTAACACAAAGCAATTTTTTTCCTGCGGGTTATCTTGTACTATTGATGTAGTCATAATAAGATTTTAGTTTCTTAAAAGTACTTTGTCAACCGATCCAGCTGACAATGTATATCTTATTCTTAAATGTGGTGCAGATGTCTCAAAGAAAAATGGATTTATACCAGTTTCAGTACTAAATGCAATAGCATTAGTGCCTTGTCCTTGTACTGCTACAGTAAACCAATCATCGTTATTTGCACTTGGAGAAGTATCTAAATTACCTTGTACTTCAAAATTTCCTGTATAGCCTGTTGTGTAAACTGCTATTGTATGATTTCTTGCTGTTAAGTTTCTTTCACTACTGCCTTTTAAATTTGGTGAATAATAATATGATCCAGCTTGTGTAAAAGCACTTGCTGTTTGTGTTGGTCTTGCTGATGGTAAACCAGAATCTCTAACTTCTAATGTGCCACGCATATCACCTGCTCTGTCTGTATATGCTAGTGTCTGTACTTGACTTGAATCTTGCAAGTACGCATTAAAATTGTAAAAGCCAGGTGCTATGTTGTATAGTTCAGCTGACGTTATTTCCACGTATGCTTTGCCTCTAGTGGCATTGCTTACTGTCATTGTTTTAGCAACAACAGTTTCTCCATTTTCAATATCTGTTACATTAAAGTAGACTGTTAAGTTAGTTAAATCTTGTGGTACATTGTTATCAGTAACAAAGTCAAAATTTGTCTTGTTATCTACTCCAGAATGTAGTATTATATTTTTATCATACAAAGGCATACTGTTATTTAACACCGATGAGGTTGACAACGTATAAGTATTGTTATAAACATATAAAGTAAAAGAACTGGACATACTAATATTTATGGATTACGCAGAATTACAAGAGAAATTTCCTTTTTTGTCGTGCTTGAAGTACGCAAATAACGAATACGTAGGCATATTACAGAATCAAGACCAATTTGTAACGTCAATATACGTATATGAAGACCTTAAAACCAAAGATGATAAAGAAAATTTCTTAGATTTTGGCGACATATGGTGGTGGGAATCTAACAGAACCATACCAATTAACATATTTTTAAACAGAGAATTTGACCAATTTAAGCGTATATTAAAAACATTTAATACAAAAGACGTAGAAATGCTGTTTGGTCCTGCTACTAGTCTTAACAATGTTTTGAAAAAAAGAATAATTCGTAGAAATATTAGCTTACTGAAAAAAGACTAAATGACACTAGGTATGGGTTTACTGTTGTGTGTAATTGGAACTCCATTGTCAATTGGAATTATGATCCTAATAGCTTATTTAGAGAGCAAAAGCATTAAAAAGTAGTGGTACTAACACCCCAGGTGGTCGCGTTAACCCCATTGTATGACGCTTAAAATAAGTCTTTAAAGTGCTATTTCCATCTTATTTTTAATATCTTGATAAAATGCTTCAATTAGTATTTCAATAGCTTCTGGTTCTGCTATGCCTCTGCTTCGAAGATAAAACACTTGTTCCTGATCTAATGGACCAGTTGTAGCACCATGAGAACAAATAGTGTCATCGTTTTTGATATCTAATTCAGGTTTTGAAAATGCAGTAGAGTCGTCGTCTAACAATAAATTTTTATTCAACATATGACTTTCACAACCTGTTACATTTTTTGGAATAGTAATTTTTCCTTCAAAAGAACTGTCACATTCTTTATTAACAAATCTAAAATCTTGATCACACTTTGACTTTTTGCCTTTGTGTGTTACTGTTGTAACTACTTTTGGATCTCTTCCTTCATTATGAAATAAGCCATATATTTCACATGATGCATTTTCATCTAGACTTATATTAATTTTTACATCAACTCCAACACGATCATGAAAAAATAATCTGGCTGTTGAGTTTGGTTTTAGATTGTAATTTAATTCTGAACTTTTCTCTAAATTTATAGTTTCTTTGTACTTGTCTGTTATCTCCATTATCCAACAGAACCTTCCATACTAACTTCTA